>Ga0105164_10000713_pt1 | contig 22460 bp, 27 predicted proteins | sample VDWuncwatermetaG_FD_89674 | JGI IMG/M metagenome (GOLD analysis project Ga0105164, IMG submission 89674) | Wastewater microbial communities from Netherlands to study Microbial Dark Matter (Phase II) - VDW unchlorinated drinking water | ecosystem: Environmental > Aquatic > Freshwater > Drinking...
AATGTGGAGGACCTTGGTGACATCTTTGGTGGGTTTGGAGACCTGTTTGGTATGGGTCGGCGGGGGGCTGGCGGGCGAAGCCCGCACGGGCGAGACCTGGAAACAACCGTGAGTGTCACATTTGAGCAAATGGTCAACGGGACCACCGTGGATTTGAATTTGGACCGCGATATTGCCTGCACCAGCTGCAAGGGAACCGGGGCGGAAGCGGGCACAGCCACATCGACGTGCAAAGGCTGTGGCGGAACGGGCCAGAAGCAGCAAGCACGGCGAACCATGTTTGGAACGTTTCAAACAGCAACGGTCTGTAATGATTGTAATGGGTTAGGAAAAACCATTGATAAAAAATGTTCCGTATGCAAAGGCAAGGGGGTGACCCGCAAGCAGCAGACGCTGGCGGTGGAAATCCCAGCTGGGATTGACGATGGTTCTACCTTGCGGTTAACAGCCCAGGGCGAAGCAGTGTTACATGGTAAACCCGGCGATTTGTATATTCACGTTCGGGTGAAGGCTGATGCGGATATCAATCGTGTGGAAGATTCGCTGGACTTGGAAACAACGCTCCATGTAGGTATGGTAGTAGCCTCGCTGGGAGGCTCCAAGGATGTGCGTACCGTCGATGGGGTGGTTGCTTTGGATATTCCTGCTGGCGTACAAACAGCGCAACGCTTGCGCCTAAAAGCCAAAGGGATCCACTCCAACCGCGGGCGTGGAGATTTTTTTGTAAAAATTATTGTGGATACACCCACAAGGCTCTCAAAGAATGCAAAACGACTTCTTGAAGAATTAAAAAAGGAATTATAGGGAAACAAAACAGTCAGGATAACACCTTCGCAACACACTCGTCTCGCCCAGCGGCGAGACTTCGCTCAGGTCCTCAGTAGGCTCGTCCCGATTGCGATCGGGACACCATGCGAGCCTACTTGCGGATGGTTGCGAACGCGTCATCCCAACCGTTTTGTTTTTGAGGGGAGGCGAATAGGAGAAATCAAAAAAGAGCTCGCAGGCTCTCTGGGTAGGTGGCGCCGCGGCGAACTGTAGTGATCTGATTGGATGTGTCCATTCAGTACAGTTCGCCGCGGCGCGATGCGTTGAGAGGGAGGCTCAGCCGACGACGTCGATCTGGCTCTCCCATTCCTCGCGAAGCCTCTTGAGCTTCGGGTCTTCCTCCTCGGTTTCAGCCGAGGGAGGGGTGTGGGTTGTTGGGCTGGTGTCCGCAGACTGGTTTGGTTTCGTGTCCTTTTCGGACATGATGCCTCCGCGACGAAGTCGCGATCGTTTGATGCCCCTATCTGACCCATAGGGGCTGAAGTGTCGTAGTTGGTTCCCTCCAGAGTTGATGAAGCAAGAATATCATACGGTGTATAATTTGGTCAAAGACCATAGCGAAATATAATAAAAATTGCTATACTGTAAGCAATCTTCTATGCTCATCTTCCCCAAAGACCTCGTGGTTGTGGATATCGAGACCAGCGGGTCTGATCCCTATACGCATGTGCCGATTCAAATCGGTGCTGTGTTATTGGATCGCAAAACGTTGGAAGAGAAAAAATCCTTCACTTCGTATATTCATCAAGATGCGCACTTTCCCGTGGAACAATGGGCTCTTAAAAAAATCGAGATTGATTACAATGCTATCGCCCAAGCACCAACTCAACAAGAAGTAGCAGAACGATTTGTACAAACCTTTGGATTTGATGTGACCATCGCGGCATGGGTTGTGGCCTTTGATGTAGCCTTTTTAAGTCAGCTTCTCAAAAGTGTCGGGATGCAATGGGGAAGGGAGTACGACCATCACGCGTTGGACTTGTTTACATTGGCATGGAAATATTTTTTAGAGCAAGGGTCCGAAACTATTCCCCAGAGCGAGGAAGTGTTTCAATATTTTGGGTTGCCTCCTCGAGGGTTTCACGACGCATTGGAAGATTGCCGATTGGAGGCGGAGGTGTTACGGCGAATTTTAGAAGCGGATTAACGCGGATCAACACGCGGATAAACGCAGACTTATTTATGTCATTGCGAAGGAGCCCATGGCGACTGTGGCAATCTCATCGGAGTCATTCCGGCTTGACCGGAATCCGATCGGATCCTGGACAAGCCAGGATGACGATTGCTTCTGGATTGCTTCGCTCTGCTCGCAATGACAGACGCGGAAACACAGTACTGGAGATGCTCGTGGCCCTCTTTATTCTCATGGTGGGCCTCATGGCCGTGATTGGATTAAGCTTCCGCAATGTCACCCTTGGCCGAGAGAGCCTCAAGGAATTGCAAGCTGCTAATTTCGCCCGCGAAGGCATCGAGATTGTCCGCAATATTCGCGACTCGAATAAATATAAAACAGGATTTACTCAAGGAGATACAATTTGGGATGGACTGAAAGATAAGGGAGGCCGAGACAATGCGATTAACAATTCAGCGTTTGACCTTGGCAGTGGCACATTTGACCTTGATGCTCTGACCGTCTCGAATGGCACGCTTCTCCAACGGTCGGATAAATTTTTTATACAAGGTTCTACTCCATCTGGATCCATTGCGACAGTATTTCAACGCAAGGTGCATCTGTATGCCATTTGTCTCAACGACGTGTTTGAACGATCACTGCCCGGGCGGACATCGAATGCACAGTGTGCGCTCACAACCGGTACGGAAAAATTGATTGGCATTGAAGTGGTTGCGGAGGTCTCATGGAAAGAAACAACTCAGCAGCGATCAATAACCATCGAAGAACGTTTGTATAATTGGTGATATGCGTCCTAATATCCAATATCCAATATCCAATATCCAATCAGGCTTCACTGTGCTTGAGCTTGTGACCGTGATTGGCATTTTTTCCGTCATCTCGTTATTAATTTTGGCAATGAACGCGCAAGTTTCTGACCTCCAAAAGCGCACGAGCGACGAACAGCGAGCGGTTTCCGAAGTTCGGTATGCTCTCGAAACTATTGCGAACAACCTTCGGATTGGAACGGTGAATTATAAATTCTACAATAATACTGCGGCGACGGGGTGTAGGATTTCTAGCTCCAACCAGTCAGTCCTCCATTTGATGGATGAAGACAAAGAGCAGAGTTCGTATGAATTCCACATCGACAAAAATGCCGGAGGATGTTCTTCAATCAGTATCGGTGGTTGTATTGTAAAGAAGTATTTTGGTACTGGAACAACCGTTGTAAGCCCTCCCGCACAAATCACCTCTCCAAAACTCAATGTCAAAGACTTTAAAGTGTATATACTGCCACTGTGTAACCCTTATAGTGACCCAGACAAATGTACCGACACAAAACGTCAACCCATTGTTACGATGGTAGCAGGAGTGGAGATCCCTGAAAAAGGTGGAGGAAAGAGCACGCGTTGGGTTCAAACAACCGTTTCTTCTCGCGTGTATCGAAACCTCATTGAAGTATGTCCAAGAAGTTAACGCAACACAAACGCGGAAGCGTGCTTATCTACGCGCTGATTCTCACCGCGCTTTTATTAAGTTCTGCGCTTTCGCTCAGTACGCTCTCGACGTATGGTGCGCAAACAACCCGGCGATTGGTCGATTCCATTCCTGCCTATTACGCCGCTGAAAGTTGTTTGGAACAATTATTGAATCGCTATCTTGTTGTGGCCGAGCCCGCGCATCTGTATTTGAGTACGGACACTAATATTCCCGATACCTCCACGCCGCGGCTCCAGGTAGGCAACACCAGCAGCTTCGGCGTGACAGCGCTCGGCGTGAAAGCAACGTGTGCGACATCAGCAACCTCGAGTCCTCCCAATGCCCCTTCAACAGAGAACACAAATTCCGTGACGCTCACATCGTATGGATTTTTTGGACGTTCCATTGAAGGATTGAGCGCCACCATTACTCGGTTTACTCCGTAGTCCGATATGACGCAGACGACGATGACCCGTAGCCAAGCTCGGGAGCGCATTCAAAAATTGCGAAAAGAAATCGAGCATCATCGGTATTTGTATCACGTGCTGGACCGTATCGAAATTTCCGATAGCGCTTTGGATTCATTAAAACATGAGCTGGCCATATTGGAACAACAATTTCCGGATTTGATTATACCATCTTCTCCCACGCAGCGCGTCGGAGGGGAGCCGCTCAAACAATTTCAAAAAGTTCGGCATCGACAACACATGCTTTCGATGGATGATGTGTTTGATGAGTCAGAAGTCAGGGCGTGGGAGGTAAGAATTCGGAAGTTGCTCAACGGACAAACACCAAAAACCTATTATTGTGAAGTAAAGTTGGACGGTCTTGCAGTACGATTGCGGTATCGCAATGGTGCACTTGAGCTTGCCGCGACCCGCGGGGATGGCCTTGTCGGCGAAGATGTGACGCATAACATCAAAACGATCGAATCTATTCCACTAGAACTGGCGGACACACAGAAAACATTTGCTCAATTGCCAAAGCTTTACCAGAGCTGGCTTTCGCCAGAGCGAGTAGAATTATTAGCTCGTAGGGTCAAGAGCGGGGAAATAGAGATTGGTGGAGAGGTCGTTATCCAAAAAAAAGATTTTGAGTTCCTCAACAAGGCACAACAAAAAAAAGGCCTGCCTCCTTTTGCGAACCCGCGCAATCTTGCCGCAGGCTCTATTCGGCAACTCGACCCGGCGATGGCCAAAGCGCGCAAACTCGATTTTGTGGCATGGGACTTGTTGAGTGATGTGGGGCAGCGTGAGCATTGTGAGAGTCATTTGTTGTTGCGTCTTTTAGGTTTCAAGGTGAATATTGAGATTGAGCAGCGCGTGAAAAGCATTCCGGAAATCTTCGCCTACCATCGAGCGCTTTTAAAAAAACGCGAGAAACTTCCGTTCTGGATCGATGGAGCAGTGGTGAATGTGAATGATATTGCGACATTCAAGAGATTGGGTGTTGCCGGGAAGGCACCGCGGGGCATGATTGCGTATAAGTTCTCCGCCGAACAAGCAACGACCGTGGTAGAAGACATTGTCGTGCAGGTGGGCCGCAATGGAACTATTACACCTGTGGCGGTACTCACTCCGGTGTTGGTTGCCGGCTCTACAGTATCGCGCGCAACGCTTCATAATGCGGATGAAATCGAACGCCTGGGGGTCAGAATTGGAGACACGGTCATTCTGGAAAAGGCTGGCGACATCATCCCGAAAGTCGTGAAAGTGCTGCCAGGGCTTCGAAAGGGGACAGAACGAGAGTTTCACATGCCGAAGATATGCCCCATGTGCGGGAGTACCGTGGAGCGCACAGCGGGCCAAGTGGCATATCGGTGTACCAATCGAGATTGCTACGCCACCCGTCATAAGCGGCTCCTGCATTTTGTGAGCCGCAAAGCGTTTGACATTGAGGGGTTAGGTGATAAGATTATTGAACAATTAATGAAACAAGCTCTGGTACGCGATCCGGCAGATTTGTTTGAGTTGACCATAGGAGACCTGGAGCCATTGGAACGATTTGCACAGAAAAAGGCCGCAAATATTGTCGAGGCAATTAAACTCCGACACCATATCGGGCTCGAACGATTCCTCTACGCTCTTGGGATCATCCATGTCGGCGAGGAAACTGCACGGGACCTTGCTCGGCATTTTGGGTCGTTCGCGCGCCTGAAGAACGCCACTCAAGAAGAGATGGAATCTGTTGAAGATGTTGGCCCGATCGTGAGCGCAAGTATCGTGGAGTGGTGTGCGCTTAAAGAGCATCAGCAGTTCTTGGAGCGTTTGTTCAAACACGTCACGATCGAACCCTATACCCTAAACCCTATACCCTCAACCCTTGCTGGAAAGACGTTCGTCTTTACTGGTGAACTCGAGACAATGAGTCGGGATGAGGTGGAGGAGAAGGTTCGCGCTTTGGGCGGCAACGCCACGGGGTCAGTGAGCAAATCAACAAGCTACGTGGTCGCAGGAGGAAACCCCGGAAGTAAATTTGAAAAGGCGAAAACGCTCGGAGTAAATATTTTGAGTGAAAAGGAATTTCTAAAATTGATAAAACACGAACACGGAACGAATTTAAACGAATAAAAACAAATTCGTTTGTATTTGATGGATTCGTTCCGTGTTCGTAAGACTGTATGTTAAGCACAGAAGAGGTAAAGAAGGTTGCTCAACTCGCTCGGTTGAACCTCAGTGAAGAAGAATTGGAGCTCTATCGCGGACAACTTTCTTCGATTCTTGATTATGTCGGACAATTGAAAGAAGTCAACACCGACGGCGTGGAACCAACGAGTCAAGTGACGGGGCTCGCTAATGTCACGCGTGAAGACATAGTGGAAAAAGCATCGGTCGATGAACATGAGCGCATCATCAGTCAGTTTCCCGCAAAAAGAAAATGGATATTTGAAAGTACGGGGAGTGTTCACCTAAGTCACTAAGAGACGATACGCCGTTGTCTCTTAGTGACTTACGGATATCTATGAATCTCAACCAACTAACCATTACAGAAGCCTCAGCCGGTCTTGAGCAAAAAAGGTTTTCCGCTCAAGAACTGGCTCAAGCGTGCCTTCAACGCATCCAAGCGACTGAATCAACGCTCAATGCGTTTGTTACAATATTGAGCAATGAAGCAATAGAACAATCAAAACAATCCGATGCGCGTATTGCAAACGGACAGCGCCACGGAGTGTTGGATGGAATTCCGTTAGCTATCAAAGATGTGATTTTGATTGCCGGAACGCGTGCCACGGGTTCATCGAAGATCTTGAGCAATTATACGAGTACCTACGATGCCACGGTGATCGGTAAATTACGCGAAGCGGGCACGGTGTTTTTAGGCAAAACAAACTGCGATGAATTTGCCATGGGTGCTTCCACAGAAAACTCCGCGTTTCAAACAACAGCCAATCCGTGGGACACGAGCCGTGTGCCCGGCGGGTCCTCGGGCGGTTCTGCGGCGGCTGTCGCCGCTGATCAATGCGTTGCGGCCCTGGGTTCCGACACAGGCGGGTCGATTCGCCAACCCGCCGCATTCACCAGCATTGTGGGGCTTAAACCCACCTATGGTCGAGTGTCCCGCTATGGGCTTATGCCCATGGCGGCGAGCCACAACACGATCGGTCCTCTTGCAAAGACGGTGGAAGACGCTGAAATTCTTTTTAAAACAATCACCGGAAAAGATCCTCGAGATTCCGTCACCGTCGATCGGGAAGCTACAAGCTACAAGCTACAAGCTACAAGCTTGCAGGGTATCCGTATCGGTGTTCCCAAAGAGTACTTCATCGCTGGCATGGACAGCGAAATTGAACAATCGGTTCACGCGGCTATTGCGCAGTTGAAAGAGTTGGGCGCCCAAGTAAAGGAAATTAGTCTTCCACACACCAAATATGGCCTGGCAGTTTACTATGTGATTGTTCCATGCGAAGTGAGCGCCGATGTGGCGCGGTACGATGGTATTCGGTACGGATACTCGATTGAGTCTGATTTGGAATATCTAAAGGATCATAAATCATTCTCGTTGTTGGATGTTTACAAAGACTCGCGCGCTCGCGGGTTTGGCCCAGAAGTTCGGCGGCGGATTATGATCGGAACATATGCGTTGAGCGCAGGATACTACGATGCCTACTATGCTAAGGCGCAGAAAGTGCGCACGCTGATTCGTCGCGATTTTCAAGAAGCATTTCAAGAAGTGGATTGTATTGCCACCCCAACAGCGCCCATCCCCCCATTCAAAATCGGAGAAAAAGTCGATGATCCACTCAAGATGTATCTCGCCGATGTGTTCACTGTTTCATTGAACGTCGCGGGGGTTCCTGGACTAGTCCTGCCCTGCGGGTTCACTAAGGGCAACCTTCCCATCGGCCTCCAACTCATCGGAAATTATTTTGACGAAGATCGACTCTTTCAAGTGGGAGCTGCCTACGAGCAATCCACACAGTGGCATTTGAAGAAACCAACATTATAATCGATCTCACTCCCTTCCAAGCTGTCATTGCCATCCTCACGCTGGTTATTCTCGTGATCGGGCTTTTGTGGTTTCTTTGGGGAATGCTTCGTCGTTGGTTTCGCGGCCAACTGCACGATCCGCGCGATCGGGAATTCACTCGCGGGGAGTGGCGCAATATTCAACATCTCGCTCGCTCGAACAACGAAGCGTCGCTCCAGTTGGCGGTGATGCAGGCGGATAAACTGTTAGACCATGTCCTCAAGAGCATGACCATGCCGGGCTCAACATTGGGCGAGCGGCTGAAAGTCGCATGCGTGAAGTATCCTGAACTCAAAGACGTTTGGTGGGCGCATAAAGTGCGCAACAGCATTGTGCACGAGCCTGCTAGCCACAGCGTGCGTAAACTCCAGCAGGCGCTCAATGAATTTGAGAAAGCTTTTAAAAAATTAGGAGCGTTGTGATTCCCTATTTTCAACTCACCACCATTACCCTCGGACCTCTCACGCTCAACGTTTGGGGCCTTTTGGCAGCCATTGGTTTTTTGGTGGCTACGATTGTTGCTGCCGCGCGCGCCCGCGTTCTCAAGATGGACTCCCAGATTGTGTGGTCTGTCTCGTGGCAAGTGGTGATCGCGAGCATGGTGGGCTCGCGGCTTTTTGAAGTGCTTTTTTACGAACCAGCCTACTATTGGGCGAATCCTGGGAAGATATTTGCAGTATGGGAAGGGGGATTAAGTTCTTACGGCGGCATCATTGGCGGAGCGCTGGCTCTCCTTTGGTTTATTCGTCGTAACAAACTTCCGTTGTGGTCGACGCTCGACATATTTGCCTATGCTACTCCATTAGGATTCGTGTTCGGCCGCATTGGTTGTTTTCTCATTCACGATCATCCCGGCACGCTCACGAGCTTCATTGGCGGAGTGAAATATCCTGACGGTGTGCGGCATGATGGGGGACTGGAGATGGCCATAGCGGATGGATTCATTTTTTTGATCATGGTATTGGTTGCTCACCGATCGTCATTGCGAAGGAGCCCATGGCGACTGTGGCAATCTCCGCCGCCCGGCACCTTCGTCCTCTTGTTCCTTGGCCTCAAAGGTCTCGCACGTTTCATCCTCGATTTTTTTCGAGCGACCAGCGGGCCCATTGTCGAAGCACGGTACGGGGGGTTGAGCCCGAGTCAGTATGTCGGACTCTGCTCGGTTATTATTACTGTATGGGTTGTCTCTCGCCATTGGAAACCCACCCGCTCGGTTTGATACAATAATGCTACTCTCATGTTCTCAAGAACATGAGAGTAGAGAATTTTTATGTCCAACCCAAAGAAGAACCGCTATCACGAACTGGAGAGAGTGATGCGTGGTGTCGGGAATCACCGCAGAATTGAAATTTTAGAGTTGCTCAGCGATAAACCAAATTTATCGGTAGTCAAAATTTGCTGGAAGCTGGGGATCAACATGAAAACCGGCGCCGATCACATTCGTCGCCTTACCATCGCCGGCCTCGTGTGGAAACATTCGTTTGGCAGTGCGGTCCACCATACACTGACCACGCGTGGAAAGTCTATTCTCAACTTCTTGAGAACATTAGAGTAGAGATAATATGATCGGCTACGAATTTGAGTTTCTTGTTCGTGAAGAGGATCGGCCGCTTTCAAAGCGGACGTTTGAGTCGTTCCACGGCGAACTCGCGAAACAGGGTTGGAAACCAAAGTTCGATTCTGGAACAGGTGGATTGGTTGGTTCGGAAAAAGAAGGCTTTTTCGTGACCACCGACGATGGCATTTGCACAATGGAGTTGAACAACCCTCCTCGAGAAACAATTCACGAATGCCACGACCAAATCGAAAAACTCCTTTGTGAGCTTCAAAGAATTTATCAATCCCTTGGATGTTCAATCATTCGAGTCAGCGCGTTTCCGGGTGAATATGATCTTCATCGCGCTGGGTGCAAAACAGTTTGTGTTGATGACCAGTGCTGTAACAAGTCTTACATCAAGTATTTTAACCCCCAGCGTTTCCCCAAGGGCCATCACGCGCTGTATGTATTGGCGGCAAATCAAGTGTGGCTTGATGTTGCTCCTCAACTGCTCATGCGCCAATGGAGTCTTTTTCAGGCATTGAGTCCGCTGGTCTACGCGCTCTTTTCGAATAGTCCACTTTTTAACAATCGTACATTCGATGTCCTTGAAGGTCACGACGTGTTGTGGAAGACAATGTTGGACTCCAGTGTTGTCGGAAACGATACGCAATATTTCGGTCTGACACCCAAACCATTTTCAACACTCATTGAATATTTTGATTTCATCCTTTCCATGCCGTTCTATTTCAACATCCGGGAAGGGATACAAACTCGTGAATCCCAAAACTACATACAAAGAATTCTTTCTTGCCCCTGAATCCGAGGCACAGTACTTTGATGGAACGCGGTTTATGGTTCGCCCACAAAAAAGTGATTTTTGGGGCTTGCAACAAGGCACATTTCCGCACGTTCGGGTGAAGTATGGTATAAAAGAACAAGTATTACTAGAATCCATCGTCAGCGCGATACAGCAAAGAAGTGAGCAAAGCCTCCTGAATTGCTTTGAAAGCGTATTTTTGGAGTTCCGTGCAATTTCTTCGCAACCGCAAAAAGATATTTCCGCCGGACCCGCATTCCTCCTTGGTCTTCAAGAAGGCATTTTCGAAGGAGAGGCGATTGTTCAAGGCAAGCCATACAAATTTTGGCTCGAGTTGTACGCGGCGGTGCAACAGAAAGGCCTTGAGGCTGAGCATGACGACGTGCGGGTGGCAGATCTTGCGAAGGGTTTGGTAGAACTGGCAGCACAAGGACTACGCAGCAGAGGGTTGGGGGAAGAGCGGTACTTGGAACCACTGCGGCAGCGCATTGAACGAAGAAAAAATCCAAGCCAGGAATTGTTGAATATATGGCAACGAGGCGGGCTCGCCGCTCTGTGGAAAGAAAGAGATTTTATTGTGTGAATGATATCTACTCTCATGTTCTTAAGAACATGAGAGTAGATAAAGCTATGCTTTCGAAACGTATTATCGGAATTGTTTTGGGAATTATTCTTATCGTGGGTTTTATTGTTATGCGATCGAATAATTCTATGGATCCCTCAAAACCTCCATCATTTGCAAAGCTGGAAATTCGATTTGTTCCGATTGGGGATTCCTACACCATTGGTCAAGGAGTCGACCCGAAAGAGTCGTGGCCAGCGATGTTTGTTGAGCATCTTCATGGCGCGCGGGTTTCGATTGAGCTCATTGTAAACCCTTCTCGCACGGGGTGGACCACGAAAGATGCGATCGAACGCGAATTACCCATCTTCGAAGCATCTCATCCAACATTTTCCACGATTCTTATTGGTGTGAATGATTGGGTACAGGGCGTGGATGCGGCAACCTTTCGCCAGCGGTTGGGAGTGCTGATGGATAGAATGATAAAAGTGTTGGGAAGTTCTGATAAAATGTTGGCAATTAGTATCCCGGATTTTTCCGTAACACCGACCGGTAAGCGGTTCGGGTACCCAAAAAAGAATTTCGAAGGCATTCAAAAATTTAACACCATCATCAAAGAAGAATCCGCAAAACGCGGGATAGTGGTAGTCGATATTTTCGAGTTAAGTCAAGAGATGGGGAGAGATCCAACATTAGTCGCCTCCGATGGCCTCCATCCGTCGGCCGAAGAATATCGGCGTTGGGAAGGAAAAATTTTTACAGAGGCGATCAAACTCCTTCCGCACCCGCAGCCGTAGTAACACAAGCAGCATACAAGTATTCTACACTATCATATTCTGAAGTACATTATAAAACGCGGCCGCGTTTTATAATGTAATTGCCTATTTACTCGATGCGCTATTGTTATGGTTATTGAACGCGCAACGCGAGGGGAGATTGTGAATACCGTTTTGGCGGTCATCGGAACAGCTGGTGTGGTGAGTATCGCCCTGGTTGCCCCCGGTGCGTTAAGAGCTCTTACTCTTTCCAAATCATTTCGAAAGGGGTACAATCTCAACGCCTATCTTGATCGTACAACCAAGCGACTCGTGGAGCGGGGGCTTATCACTATTCATCAGAGACGAGGAGATCGTTACGCAAAACTGACGACAAAGGGAAGAGCGTTGTTATCCCGCTACCAATTGCACGATTACCGCCCCTTAAAGCAGAAGCGTTGGGATGGGTTCTGGCATGTCATCGTGTTCGACATTCCTGAACGAAAGAAATTTCTTCGCGATGGACTTCGCCAGGAATTAGCGCGCATCGGTTTCGTCATGTTGCAAAACAGTGTTTGGGCATATCCGTTCGAATGCCAAGAATTGATTGCATTGTTACGGGCAAGTTTTCTGCTTAAGAAAGAAGTATTGTACTTGACTGTTCAAGAGATAGAGAATGATCGTTGGTTGAGAAGACATTTTTCGTTGCCGGCATCCTCTGATGATGAGCAGTGAGACGGATGAGGGAGAAGTCACAAAGTATATTATAAAACGCGGCCGCGTTTTATAATATACTTTGTGGAAAAAAGAATTGGGCAACATATTTTTTTCAGAATGGAGAGGTCGCATAGTGGTCGATTGCGCGCGCTTGGAAAGCGCGTATACCGCAAGGTATCGCGGGTTCGAATCCCGCCCTCTCCGCCAAGGGATTCGAACGGGCAGAAGCGAAGACAAGCCGCAGCGCAGGCTCAAGAGTCGGCGAAGTTGTCAGTGGCACGTTGGTGCTGCCCAGGACAAGGAGCTGCAGCGACGCGGAAATCCCCCTCTGCCATAATAGTTACTTGATATGGGAGTATCTCGAAAAGAAATCGCGCTCGCTTTTTTAAACAACATCATCGCGGGGAAATTCGATGAGGCCTATGCTTTGGTAAGCCCGACCTTTCGTCATCATAATCCCTATTTTCAGGGTGATGCTGAATCACTCCGAAAGGGCATGGAAGAGAACGAAGCACAGCACCCCAATAAAACATTCGAACCAAAACATGTGCTGGTAGATGGCGACTTTGTGGCTGTGCACTCTCGGTTGCAGTTCGATCTAAATACTCCAGAGATGGCCGTACTCCACTTGTTTCGGTTCGAGGGAAACCAGATCGCCGAACTCTGGGATGTGGGCCAGCAAGCTCCTCAGGAAATGCGTAATAGCAATGGAATGTTTTAACCTTATTTTTTACCCATATGAACCGAGTTGTTCATTTCGAGATTCAAGCCGACGATCCGATGCGTGCGGCAAAGTTTTACACCGATGTATTTGGGTGGTCCTTCCAGCATTGGGATGGGGGGGCATTCGAATACTGGATGGTGATGACCGCCGAAAAAGACAGCAAGGAGCCAGGGATTAATGGTGGTCTTCTCAAGCGGCCATGCCCAGCACCAAAACCGGAGCAGGGGGCGAACGCATTTGTCTGTACCGTGCAGGTCGACAATTTTGATGAGGCTGCAAAAAAGATTGAGGCCGCCGGCGGCATGGTCGCAATGCCGAAATTCGCCATCCCGAAGATGGCCTGGCAGGGTTACTTTATTGACACCGAAGGCAATACGTTTGGGGTGCATCAAGCGGACCCCAACGCTCAATAGCATTTTTATTGTTATTTCTTATGAAGAACGAAAAATTTTTACACGTCAGTGTGTTTCTCTTGCGTATCGTCGTAGCCCTACTATTTGTTCAAGTGGGAGGACTGAAACTCTTTGGTTGGTTTGGTGGAATGCCCGCTGGGGTGAATGTGACGGGTTTAATCCTGGTGGCGGGGATTCTAGAATTTTTTGGTGGCATTGCCATGCTCTTGGGCGCTTGGACTCGGCCGATCGCTTTTATCCTTTCGGGGGAGATGGCGGTTGCGTACTTTATCGGTCACGCCTCCCAAGGGCACATGTTTGTCCCGATGCTCAATCAAGGCCAGCCCGCAGTGTTGCTCTGTTTCATCTTTTTATTCTTCGCGGCCTACGGAGCAGGGGAATGGAGTGTGGATGCGAAGATGTGCCATAGCAAGGAAAAGAAGTAACAGAGAATATGGAGCGCGAACGAAAAGGGGAATTATTTGTTCTCACCTATGCGGCCTTGGAAGGTGTGCTTCCAGTAGTAACCGTGCTTTCGTTGAGAACACTTTCTCCTATGATTTCACTGGGTTTGAGCACGATTATCGCGGCCCTATTTTTTGGCAGCGTACTGACGATACGCAAGAAGTGGGGAGAACTGAGGCACCGGGCAGGCTTGCGCGATGCTGTTGCTGCAGGAGTTACCATCGGAATAGTATATTATACGTTGACCTTTTGGGGATTGAAATACACGAGTGCGGGCAACGAAAGCATTATTGCTTTGACCGAGGTATTCTTTAGTTTTACATTTTTTACATTGTTCTGGGGGGAGCGTCACAGTCTTCGCCACATCGTTGGCGCGCTCTGTATGGTGGTCGGTGCTTTGATTGTTCTTTCTCCGAATTATTATCAGGGTACCATCGGAGACATTCTCATTTTGGCAGCCGCGGCGATCGCCCCGTTGGGAAATTTTTTCGCACAGCGCGCTCGAAAAAAGATATCTGCGGAAACAGTGATGTTTGTACGCAGTGTTATTGCGGGCCCCTCCATTCTCGTGGTGGCAATATTATTGGGCAACTCTGTTTCGGTCGACATGATATCAGTGTCTCTTCCTCTGCTTTTGATCAGTGGGATCGTGTTGTTGGGTTTTGCCAAGTTACTGTGGATTGAATCCATTCACCGGATTAGCGTACCAAAAGCCAATGGCCTCTTGTGTGTCCGTCCATTCGTGACACTCATTGTAGCATTACTCATCCTCCGCACTCCACCAACGCTCTGGCAACTGCTGGCGATTGTTCCGATGAGCGTTGGCGTTGTGCTCCTGAGCATGCGTTCAGCGGCATCTCGACTGGTCATTTCTGATGCCGTATAGCCTCGTCGCTGGTCAAAACAATAAAAAGTCTCTATAGTTCCGGTATTGTGATAATAGATTGACTATGAATATTCCATCGATTTCAGAACTTATTAAGAAAAATCCCTGGGTCATCGTGTTGGCAGTACTGTTCGTTACGGCATTGCCCAAGCTGATTATTTTAGTGCTCGCCGCCGCCACGATTGTTGGTGTTGTGCGATTTCTTTCAAAGCGCGGCGCTGCGCGGCAAGTCAACACCACTTTTTCTCCTTCGTCCATTTCGTTATCTTTATCATATCTATCTATGCGCAACATCCTTGCATTCATTGTTGGCCTATTTGTCGTGGTGATCTTCTTTCGCAGTGTGGTGGTCGTTGCGGCAGGAGAAACCGCGGTCACCAGTGTGTTTGGAAGGGTGAATGGACAAGAACTGCATAGTGGAATTCACTTCGTGAATCCACTGGCCAAGGTGAACCGCATGTCGATTCGCACCGAAGAATTTAGCATGACCAAGGCGCGCGAGGGAGGAGAAGGAGACCCCATCACCGTGCTTACAAAAGAGGGATTGGATGTGACATTGGATGTGACAATTCTCTATCGGCTTATGGAAGACAAAGCCTCAGACATTTATAGCCAGTTTGGGTTGCTGTATCGTGATGTGATCATCCGCCCGATTATTCGCAGTGTGATCCGCCAAGTGATCTCCGAGTTTGAAGCCAAAGATATTTATTCTGAAAAACGGCAAGAGGTGGTGGAGCGGATGCGCACGAGTCTTGCCAAAGAGTTTGAGCCGCGAGGGTTGCAACTAGAAGAAGTTCTTTTGCGTGATGTGGAGCTCCCAGACCGGCTGATTCAAAGCATTCAGGACAAATTGACCGCTGAACAGGAATCCCAGCGCTATCAATTTTTACTCGAGCAGGCCAACAAAGAAGCAGAGCGAAAGCGCATTGAAGCCGCTGGTCAGCGGGATTCGCAAAAGATTATTACTGAAAGTCTTACTCCAACCTACCTTCACTACCAATACATTCAAAACTTGAAGGATCGCCAGGGAACTATCTATGTTCCGGTGAGTGCGCAGAATGGCCTTCCACTGTTCCAAAACATCGGCGGACGATAATGAAATATTATGTCGGTACAAAAGAGTAATCTTAACCGACGGTCGCTTCAACTCCATAAACATTGGGGTGGGAAACTTGGGGTATATAGTAAAGCGCCACTGAAGACAAAAAAAGATTTATCTATCGCGTATACACCCGGCGTTGCCGAGGTTTGCCGAGCGATTTTCAACAACCCCGCGGTAGCACTTACTCACACGATCAAAAAGAATTGTATCGCCGTCATCACGGATGGGAGCGCAGTGTTAGGCTTAGGAAATTTAGGTCCGCTCGGGGCACTGCCGGTGATGGAAGGTAAAGCGATTCTGTTTAAAGAACTCGGTGGCGTTGATGCATTCCCCATTTGTTTGGACACACAGGATGTTGAAGAGATTATTCGAACAGTAAAATATATCGCACCCGTGTTTGGGGGGATTAACCTTGAAGACATTTCCGCGCCTCGGTGTTTTGAAATCGAGGAACGTTTAAAAAAAGAACTCGATATTCCGGTGATGCACGATGACCAGCACGGCACGGCGGTGGTGGTGCTATCCGCACTTATTAATGCACTCAAAGTAAAAAAGATTGCCATTCAAAAGGCTCGAATCGTCATCTTGGGCGCAGGGGCCGCAGGAACGGCGATCACGGATCTTTTGTTGGAGTTTGGAGCCCGGAATATTGTTATTTGTGATCGTGAGGGGATTCTCAATAGAAACAATAAGAAATTGTTCGGTCATAAGGCACGCCTTGCCCAAATCACCAATCAAGAATGTCGTCGTGGCAGTTTGGAGCACGCAATGCACGATGCTGATGTTTTTGTCGGCGTGAGTGCAAAAAATCTTGTGACTCCTGCGATGGTTCGCAGTATGCATTCAAAGCCTGTGGTGATTGCGATGGCCAATCCAGACCCAGAAATTCTGCCCTCCATGGCAAAAAAAGCCGGCGCGTTCATCGTGGCCAGTGGTCGATCGGACTTTCCCAACCAAGTGAATAATGTGTTGGCATTCCCAGGGATTTTCCGCGGAGCATTGGATCATGGTGTGAAAACTATCACCTCAAAGATGTTGATCGCCGCAGCGAAAAAACTCAGTGCGTACGTGAAGCATCCAACGCCCGAAAATATTCTTCCGAACCCCCTCGATAAAGGAGTGGCAAGGGTGGTGGCGTCAGCGATTAAGAATTGAGAATACTCACAATTTGTCATTGCGAGGGAGGCCATGCCGACCGTGGCAATCTCAGCGCTATCGGATTCTGGTCAAGCCAGAATGACGACGTTCATTATTTTTTCAGGATTCCCCCGTACACTAAAGGGTCGGGGGAATGACAAAGATTGTATGGAAAAACACTATTACGACTACCAAACAAAAAAAGCCATGAATAATTTTCCGTTTACGTTTCGCAAAACGCCGATCGATTTTTTGCATAGCATTGTGGAAATAAAAAAAGCCGCCGCCATTGCGCATGCGAATGTCCATGAGTTAAAAGCCAATAGAGCGGATGTGATCGTGAAAGCGTGCAATGAAATTCTCACCGGAAAGTTTGACGATCAGTTTATGCTTCCGGCATTCCAGGGCGGCGCGGGCACCTCGAACCACATGAATGTCAACGAAGTGATCGCCGGGATTGCGACAGAGATTATTCACCATAGCGATAAGAAATTTGTTGTGCACCCCAATGACCACGTCAACCGTTCGCATTCCACCAACGATGTGATGCCCTCGGCGTTGCGCATTACAGGGATCCGGCGGACGAACAAACTTTTGGCCACCGTCAAAGAACTCACTAGAATTTTCGACAAAAAGGCCGATCAGTTTCACCGGATTCAAAAATTAGGTCGAACACATATGCAAGACGCTGCACCCATCACGCTGGGTAGTGAATTTAAAGCGTATAGCGATTCCATCAAGCGAGGAAGTAAGCGCATCGCTCAAGCGCTGGAAAATTTGTATGAATTGAATCTTGGGGGTAGCGCCGTAGGGAATTCCATCAACGCCTCCAGCCGCTACATTCGCACACTGTATCCCCAATTGCGATTGATCACCAAAGTATCGGTACGGCCAGCGGAGAATTTTATGCCTCTGACCAGCAGCAATGCGGATTTTGTCGCGCTTTCTCAAGCACTGACAGCGCTCTGCGTTGATCTTGCGAAAATCGCGCATGATCTCCGCTTTCTCTCGAGCGGTCCCAATGGAGGTATTGGGGAATTGCGATTGCCAGAACTCCAGCCCGGTTCATCGATTATGCCCGGGAAAGTAAACCCCATCATGCCCGAAGCCGTCACACAACTTTACTGTCTTGTTTCCGGAAATAATTTGACAATTGAACTCGCCGCTCAGGCTGCACAACTGGAAATGGCTGTCTTCTTGCCAGTGATTACTGATCGATTACTCGAGTCGTTGCAGCTCATGGACGAGATGTTGGCACAATTTGGCAAAACATGTGTAGAGGGTATCACGGTCGATAAAAAACGTTGTAAGGAATTGTTGGAGCGTTCAACAGCATTTGCCGTTTGTCTAACGCCCAAGCTCGGTTACGAGACCGTCGCTCAAGCAGTGAAAGAATCGGTGCGTAGCGGGAAGACATTGCGCAAGGTGATTTTGGAGAAAAAGTTGTTGACCAATAAACAGTTCAACGCGCTCGTGAAGTCAGCAATCAAGTAAGCACTATCCGCTTGAATTCTTGTGGAATCATATCATTATGATACGATAATGGGGCTATTTTGATACGATATAACTATGTACTGCAGACTACGAATCAGCGCCTCATCAGAGAAAGAAGCAAATACCATTTCACGAGCGTTGGTCCAGAAAAAGCTGGTCGCCGGCACCATGATCTACGGCGGAAACTCACACATCTGCCCGATCGTCGCGTTCAACGAAATTGACGGCAATGGAGATTTTCTGGGGTGGATTGATGAGTCGGTAGTGAAAAATCAATCTCGTGGTTCTTCGAACAAGACGAACCAAGGCATGCGATGTCGTGAAGAAGATGAAATTTTAAAAATTGTCGCAAGAGGGGAACGTGAGTATCGACAAAGAAAAACGGTCCGTGTTTCATCTATGAAAAAACTTCGATCAAAGTAGCCCAATGCTTAAAGTGTTATGATCAATCTTTTCTTCAAGGGCCTCATTGGCGCGGCGGTTGTAGTCCTCATCACACTTCTCGCCAAGACCAAGTATTATTTTTTAGCTGGTCTCATTCCACTATTCCCTATCTTTGCCCTCATGGCCCACTACATCGTTGGCAAAATCAACAATAGCGCGGAGTTTAAAAATGTTGTTCTCTTTGGCATGCTGTCGTTGATACCGTATTTCGCATATTTGCTAACGGTATTCCTTTTACATTCAAGAACCTCGCTCATCCCAGCCCTTTTCTCTGGGGTCGTTGTGTGGTTTGTAGTAGCAGCGCCGCTGGTGTATTTCTGGCAGCGATAACACGGTAAGAATGTATGATGACAAAGAATCTCAAAGATTGTCCGGAATTTATTTCGGAAGATCATTGTGGCCTCCGAGAATTAGTGAACCCCCACCACGATCCCGGCTTTCCTGGGCGCTACTCTCTGGCTTACGCCACTGTTGAACCCGGAAAGAAATCATTTGCTCATAAAATGCTCACGAGCGAGGCGTACTACATTCTTGAGGGCCACGCTATCATTCATATTGATAATGAGCAAGCGCAGATTGGTCCAGAAGATTTTGTATCCATTCCACCGGGTGCAACGCAATGGATCGAAAACACCGGAACAACGCATCTGGTGTTTCTCTGTATCGTTGACCCGGCCTGGAGGAAAGAGGATGAAATTGTGGATTGATGCGAGATTGAATGGTATGTCGAAGAAACGCACCATAATCATTGACCATTACGATTCTTTTACCTATTTATTGAGTCAATATATCGGAGAATTGCATGGCAATCCGATAATTCTTCAACACGACCAATGTACACTCTCACAGATTAAGCGACTTCAACCCACGCACATTATTCTCTCACCCGGGCCGGGAACAGTGGAGAACTCAAAAGATTTTCGGATCGGATTTTCTGTGATCAAAGCGTTCTATCGACAAGTACCCATCCTTGGGGTCTGCTTGGGCCACCAGGGAATTGTTCGTTTTTTTGGTGGTGAGATCGTGCGCGTGCCAAAGGTGATGCACGGGAAGCGCAGCCAAATTCATCATACGGAAGAGGGAATATTCAAAGGCCTTCCGAATCCACTAGAGGTTATGCGTTATCATTCGCTCATTGCGGACTCAACGCGCATTCCTCCAGAACTGAAGGTGACAGCACGTACACAAGACAATCTGGTTATGGCTGTTGAACATCGAGAGTTTTCGGTATTCGGCGTGCAGTTTCACCCGGAGAGTATTGGCACGCCGGAAGGGAAAAAGATTATCCGGAACTTTTTAGCGCAATAGACGCAAGCATCACGTCATTGCGAGCCGCAGCGAAGCAATCCACAACGATCATGGATCGCCACGTCCCGACCAGGTCGGGACTCGCGATGACGAAATGTTTCAGTCTTATTGTTATGAAACGAATCAGTACCAGCGGCATACTCAATCTTTCTGCCTTGACCTCTGACGCTCGGCGCGAAGGATTTGTTGTTCTTTTCGGTAGCGCGCCGAACAACGAGAATCGATTGACTATGGTGGGGATGAATCCTGTGGCGAAAATGACGAGTTGGAAACAACTCGAGCAAAAGGCCGCAACAACGCTCGTTGGTTACCTTGCGTATCCAAATGTTCGAATACGCAATACCATTCCATCGATGAGATTTTATGCGTTTGATGCCGTGCGTTGTTACAATCGATTTTCCACAACTAGTGTTCTTCTCCTAAATACATACTCCACATCCGGGCGGCTCAGTCAAAGCGTAGCCAAGCTGCAATACGTCCGTAACATTCAAAAGATTCAATTGTTATTGATGCGAGGAGAGGCATACCAGATTAATTATTCTATTCGTTTTACTAAACAATTCGAGGGAGATCCGTATGGTTTATTTCTCAAACTTTCTCAAACCAACCCCGCCAATTTTTCTGCGTTCACGAATTGTGGAGCGTTTCAAATCATTAGCTGCTCGCCAGAACGATTGGTTAGCGTGGAGAATGGAAGAATCACGGCCCAGCCTATCAAAGGAACCATTGCGAAAGGATCCACCCCTGGGGCGCGCGAGCGTTCCAAAAAGGCCCTCCTTTCTAGTCAAAAGGATCGTGCAGAACTCGATATGATCACAGACCTTCAGCGCAATGATTTGGGAAGAATATGCGAGTTTGGGTCTGTGAAGGTGAGTAAAGAACGCTCGCTCCTAGAACTCAAGAACATGTGGCACACCTACTCTGAGATCACCGGCCGTGTTCGGAAGGATGTGGAGTTAAAAGAGATTATGGGTGCGGTGTTTCCGGGTGGGTCTGTGACAGGGTGCCCGAAGATTCGTGCCATGCAACACATCGAAGATCTGGAACAACTACCCCGCAATATTTTTACCGGGTCGATCGGGTATATCAATAATCTTGGGTCCCGCTCGATGTCTGCAGATTTTAACATCGCGATCCGGACCATCCTTATTCAAAACGGACAACTCGAGTTTTGGGTAGGTGGAGGAATCGTTGCCGACAGTATCCCAGAGCGCGAATATGAAGAGTGTCTATTGAAGGCTCAAAAAATTATTGAGGTACTATGAGTGTCTTGGAAACACTGCGGACCTACAATGGGAAATTATTCCGTCTTGACGAGCATCTTGATCGTCTCTACGCATCCGCTCGGATCATCGGATTTTCACCACTATGGAAACGACCGGACATAAAAAAACGAATCAATGAAAGTATCAAGAATGGTATTCATACGGAGTCCAAGATGCGTATCATCCTTTCTCCTGGGGCCTTGACTCTCACGCTCGAGCCGTTGAATGAAAAACCAAAGCGTATGGTCCAGCAGGGCGTTGCACTTATTTCGTACCCCGGGCAACGATCTTTTCCACTGGCAAAAAAGTTAGGAGAACGCATTTGTGCGATTGCCAAACGCGCTGCCCAATCCGCCGACGTTTACGAGGCTCTGCTCGTAGACAAGAGCGGGTCTATCACGGAGTGCGCGTACGCTAATATTTTTTGGGTCAATGACGGCGTGCTCTATACTATAAATAAAAATATTCTCTTGGGGATTACACGAAAAACAGTGATTGAGCTTGCTGGAGGGTGTCGGTATACTCAGATCACGGCGCGCCAACTTCAAAAAGCCGACGAGATTTTTATCACTCAGACGACCAGTGGGATCCTCCCGGTCATACGGTTGGATGGAGTACGGATCAGCTCTGGTCGTCCTGGCCCCATCACCAAAAAATTGATGGTGGCATTTCATCAACTGGTCAAAGATTGAAAATAGCCCTACAATATATTTACTATGGCAAACAATCATATCGAAATCGAAATAAAACTGCCGCTTCATAATCCTCACGATGTAAGCGCTTTTTTAAATTCAAATGCCAAGATCATATCAATCAATGTTTTTCAAAAGGATACATATTTTGTTCCTCAGCATCGGGATTTTCTTCTTGTCCAATACCCGTTTGAGTGGCTGCGTCTGCGGGAATCAGATAAAGGTTCCTTTATGAATTATAAGCATTTTCATCCGGAGAATGTCAAAGAAAC
>Ga0105164_10000714_pt1 | contig 22459 bp, 17 predicted proteins | sample VDWuncwatermetaG_FD_89674 | JGI IMG/M metagenome (GOLD analysis project Ga0105164, IMG submission 89674) | Wastewater microbial communities from Netherlands to study Microbial Dark Matter (Phase II) - VDW unchlorinated drinking water | ecosystem: Environmental > Aquatic > Freshwater > Drinking...
CTTCTGTCCGAATCCGGAGATGCAGCAGTAGACGATTTTCGGGTTGAGCGCCCGCACCGCTTCGTAACCGAGTCCTCTCTTCTCCAGCGTGCCCGGACGAAAATTCTCGATCACGATATCAGCGCCGGCGGCAAGTTTAAGAAAGATGTCACGGGCCTCCTCGCGGCGGATATCCAGCGTCACACTTTTCTTGTTGCGATTGAGACTGCAAAAGGTCGCGGAATAGAGCCGATCTCCCCAGCCGCGAAACGGATCCCCTTGTCCCGGCTGCTCGATCTTGACGACGTCCGCGCCCATGTCAGCCAGGAGAAGAGCGGCGAAAGGCCCGGTGACATAACTAGCAATCTCGATGACGTGAACGCCTTCAAGGGCGCCATTCATGTTTTTCCTCCCACCCTTGTGCTCTTCCTAACTTTTATGGCGCGACAAATCAAGGGGCTGGAACCAAACGAAAAGCTGAGGGACAAAAAAGGAGACTGGCTAAAAAGCTAATCGGCAAGAGTCTGAATGGAATAAGGCAAGTCGAAGGTAAACGTTGAGCCCTTCCCTGGTTGGCTTTCGACCCGGATCTGCCCCCGCATCATTTCCAGGTATCTTTTCACGATACTCAACCCCAGACCCACCCCGCTGTAGCTGCCCGTGTGCGCCTCTTTGAGCTGGTGAAACTGCTCAAAGATCCTACCGAGGTCGCCACTGGCGATACCCATCCCGGTATCCGCCACGCTGAATTCAATCCGCCCTTTCCCTTTAAGGTCCCGGACCCGAACCTCGATGCCTCCCTTGGACGTAAATTTGAAGGCGTTGCCGATGAGGTTCTGCAGGATCTCCTCGAGCTTCAGGGCGTCCGTGGTCATGGGGCGAAGGTTCGGCTCGACCTCCCACAGCACCTTCAAGTGGCCATTGCGGTTGAGCTGCTCCACATAGCTTTGCGCATGCGTGATGATCTCGTCCACGTGAAAGGCCGAGAGGTGCAACGACACTTTCTTCGCTTCCACCGTGGTGAGCGTCAACACGTCGTTAATGAGTTTCAGGAGAGTCTCGGAATAATGAAGAATCTTTTCCACAGCGCTCTTTTGCTTCGCGTTGGTATCGCCAAAGCTGCCATCTTTGATCAAGTCGGCATTGCCAATAATGACGTTAAGAGGCGTGCGCAGCTCGTGCGACATAGCTGCCAGAAAATCCGCCTTCGCCCGATTCGCCTCCACGAGCTCGATATTAGTCTTCTCTAGCTCCACAGATTTTTGTTTTGTTTCATAGAAGAGGTTCGCATTCTCAATCGCAACGCCTATATGGTCGGCCATGGAGGTGATTAACTGAATTTCGCTGGCTGTGAGGCGGCGGGGCGTCCTGCCGTTGCAGGCGATGGTCCCTACCGACCTGAGTTTGGCCATTATCGGAAACACTGCGAGAAAATTATTCCCTGTCCTTTGCGTGTTTTTAGTGCTGCTTGACTCCCGATATCGGGGATCGCTCCGGAGGTCCTCGAAAATCATCGGCTCACCGGTCTCCGCCACCTTGCCCACAATCCCTTCCCCGCGCCGGAACAGGCGGACCCGGTTCATATCCTCGCGGTTGTCCGGGTAGGATGCCCGAATGTGAAGCTCATCCGTGCGCGGATCCAAAAGATAAATCCTCGTCGTATCAAAGCGGAAGGTCTCGGTGATCTTTTCGATCACCTCTTGCAACACACGGTCTAGATCGAGAGACTGATTGACGGTAGAGGTCACGGTATAAAGAACGGAAAGTTCCTGCGCACTCTTCACTGTCTCCTCAAACAGGCGGGCATTTTCCACTCCGACGCCTATCTCACTTGCAATGGAATGTATCAGCTGAAGTTCATCGGGTGAAAAATGGTATGGGTTGCAGCTGGCTAGCGTTAAGCTCCCAAAAAGTTTTTCTTTAGATCTAATGGGGAAACAACCTTCGGCACGGAATCCTGCTAAAAGGGCTACCTGTTTTTTGGTTATTTGAAAATATCGAGGATCGGTCTGGATATCTTCAAAGACCAATGGTTCGCCGGTTTCTGCTACTTTTCCGGAGATACCCTCTCCCATACCCCTATGGGCCAAGGCTTGAGAAAGCTCATGGCTGATCCCCTTTTGGGCCCTAAGATACAGCCCTTTGCCCGATGGATCGACTATATGGAGCCAACCTGCATCAAACCCAAGAATCTCTACTACCTTTTCTAGCGTCTCCTTTAGAATAACGTCGATTTCGAGAGACTGGTTCACGGTAGCAGCAACGGTATTCAGGGCAGCAAGTTGCTGGGATCTCGTTCTCACCTGCTCGAACAGCGCGGCGTTCTCAAGGGCGACGCCGATCTGGTTGGCCATAGAGGTAAGCAACGCGATATCTTTAGCCGAGAATTCATGCGCGTTATAACTGAGGAAGTTCATGACCCCAATGATCTTTTCCTTGGCCTTAAGAGGGATAGCGATGTAGGCACGAAAACCAACCTCCCGGGTTTTCTTATTCTTGGCGAGTAAGTCGTATTGAGGATCGGTCTGGATATCCTCAAAAAATGCCACCTTTCCTTCTTCAAATACCTTGCTGCTGATCCCACTTCCCATCGGATAGACCGATGTCTCGGAGGCAAGCTCCGGGCCGATTCCCACATGGGCCTTTAGCTGCAACTCTTGACCATCGGGACCAAGGAGATAGATCCGCACGGCATCGAACCGAGTAACCTCCAAAAATTTCTGGAGCACCTCTTTGAGAACCAAATTTGGCTCGAGCGATTGGTTCAACGTAGCCGCCACGTCATAAAGCGCCGAAAGCTCCTTGGCCCTTGCTACGGTCTCTTCAAACAGAGTTGTGTTCTCAACGGCAACACCGATCTGGTCTCCCATGGATGTTAGCAGACGTACTTCCTCCGGCGTTAGTTTTCGGGGTTTTTGACCGACGAGAACAACAGTCCCAACAGATCTTCCCTTTGCCCTTATGGGGAAGACCGCGAAAAAGCTCAAGCCAGCTTCTTGGGTTACCTTCGTATGACTTAAGGCCTGGTAGCGAGGGTCGGTCGAAGTATCCTCAAAGATCATGGATTCCCTGGTTTCCGCCACCCTACCAACGACCCCTTGACCTCGTTGAAAGAGCGTGGCTTTAGCCGAAAACTCTGGCCTGGTTTCAAAAGAAGCCCGCAGATGGAGTTCATCCATCTCGGGATTAAAAAGGAAAATCCTTGTGGCATCAAAATGAAAAATCTCCGTGATCTTCTTGATCACCTCTTGCAGGATCGTGTCCAGTTCCAAGGATTGGTTGACGGTGGCCGTCACGTCATAAAGGGCCGCAAGCTCGCTGGTGCGCCGTTCTACACTATGCTCCAACGTGGCATAGGAGGTCTGGAGCTCCCCCGCCATCTTGTTAAACTCTCGGGCCAACTCCTCGATCTCGTCTCCCGTCCTGATCTCCACTCGATGGCTGAGGTTGCCCTGACCGATGACCTCGGCTCCACGATGCAACTGAAGAATGGGTCGGGTTATCCTGTTGCTAACCCACACTATGATGGACGCTCCTAGCGCCATCCCTACCGCCAAAAGCAAGAGGGCATAACCCTCGACCTTTCTCACCTCAGCTAAGGCCATGTTTACAGGTTCTTCCAAAACGACCGCCCACCCCAACCCGCGCACGGGTGCGAAGGTGCTGAGGACACGTTTGCCCAAAATTCCTTCGTCCTCTCCGCCGGGCGAGGGATCCGGACCGGCAGGGTTTTGGAGAAATTCCTGGATTTGATGGAGGCCACTCAGGTTGGTTCTCTTCAGGACCAGCGAAGGATCCCGGTGGGCGATGAGGTTTCCCTGGCCATCCACGAGATACGCATAGCCGGCGCGACTGAATTCTATCTCTCCGATAACTTCCCAGAGAATTTTTAAATTGGCCTCGACGCTGACCACCCCGACAACCTCTTGAGGAGTGACCTTCAGCGGGACTGCTATGGTGATATAAGGCTCGGCCTTATCTGAGGTGTAAACCGAACTGAGGTAGTTCTCCCCTTTTATCGCTTTTTCGAACTTTTCGGCGGCGCTTTGATCGACAAGTTCGCTCGGAAGATAGACTCTCCTCTCCGAAACCTTCAAAGCCTCCATCCCGTTCCCGTCCAAAATCGATGCCTCGGTAAACGCCCTATCGTTTTTCAGTAAAAGGAGAGCAAGCAGCCTCTGCTCTTGCCCTCCCAGTTCGTAAAGGGCCGCAGAGGCGGAGAGATCGAGCAGGCGCTCCACCTTCCGCTGAATGAACTCTTCGATCTCGAGAGCAACTCTGGAAGCGATCTCCCCCTGCAGTCTGGCGGCATCCTGCTTTATCAGCCTTTGGGTATAAATCGAGCCGGCGAGGGTGTTGCCGATAAGGGCTATTCCCAGAAGGGTAAGGCCCCATATCAGGAGCCGTCGGCGGATACCACCGCTATGGCGGGAAAATAGCTGGCCCACTCTGCTCAGGACGGGATTCTTCATCGTTATTCAATCACCTCATCTGCCCGCAACAGAATGTCCTTGGGGATCTTCAGGCCGATCGCCTTGGCAGTCCTCAAGTTGATCACCAATTTGAGCTTGGAAGGAAGTTCAATGGGTAGGTCCGAGGGCTTAATCCCTTTGAAAATCTTGTCTGCCAGCATAGCCCCCTGCTGCCCGAGGGCAAAATAGTCCGCGGCATAAGTCGCCAGACAGCCTTTTTTAACATTGTCTACCAGAGAGGTGATTACGGGGATTCTTTCTTTGATAGAATGTTGAACAATAATCTCAATGACTGAGGTAATGAACGAATCCGGGGGAGTAAAGGTAGCATCTGTTGCCTTTCGGGAACAGTCGGAACTACTTTAAGGACTTCTTCCCGAGTAGAAACCTTGACCTCCCAGACTGTGAACTTTATTTTCTTTGCCGCCTCTCGGACTTCGGTCGCTATAGAGTTGTAATTCACTCCGGTAGGGTCGGTAATTAAAACGAGGCGCTGAACCCACGGTGCCATCTCCTTAAGGAGTTCGAACCTCTTCCCGGTAACCTCCAATGAAGCCGAGCTGATTCCTGCGAGATTGCTCCCCGAGCCCGCGAAGCTTTTCACCAATATCTGCGCGTTGCCTGAGCTCAGGAACACAACCGGAATATTTGTCCCTTGAGTCGCTTTCGCTGCAGCCACTGTGGATGTGGTGGCCGAAGTTACGATCAGGTCCACTTTATCTGCCACCATCTTTTGGGCAAAATTGTTCAGGGCTTCATCGCTCCCTTTGGCGTTATAAAAATCATAACGCACGTTTCGTCCCTCTATGTAACCCAGTTCCGCCATCCGGCTCTTAAATCCTTCGAACGAGTTCACAAACTGCTCGGCGGTATTCAGGGAACCGATGCGATAGACCTTCTGGGCCTCCGCCGAACCCGTGAAACAAAGATGAGAGCCGAATATAAGGGCAACAACAATTTTTTTAATCTTAAACTTATTCATTCAATCACCTTATCTGCCCTGAGAAGAATCTCTTTCGGGACTTTCAATCCGATGGCCTTTGCGGTTTTGAGATTGATCACCAGGTACAACTTGGAAGGTTGCTCAATGGGAAGATCAGCGGGCTTGGTACCCTTTAGAATCTTGTGCACCAACACTGCGCCTTGTTGACCTAGGGCAAAATAGTCAGCTCCGTAGGCCGATAGCGCTCCGGCCTCTACGGTCCCAATATTGATGGCGACAGAAGGGAGCCTTTCCCGGTTGATAATGGGAGTAATTTCTCTTATCGCATTAACGTTATTGATAACCGCATCGACGGGATAGATAACGCCTTCTCCTAATTTGCGCGTAAAAAGTGCTTTGGCCTTGCTGATGAGTTCATCGCTGCTCGTCGCGTTAACCTCGACAAACTCCAATCCCAGCTTTTTTGCCGCATCTTGGACAGTCTTTACTTCAACCTCGTAGTTTTCGCCCCTGGGATTATGCAAAGAGATCACCCTTTTCATCCCTGGAGCTAACTCCTTGAGCAATTCCAGCCGTTTTTCTATGAGGTCGATGGCGGATGTGGTGATCCCCGTCAGGTTATTGCCGGAACTCGCATAGCTTTTTACAAATCTTAAAGGGTTTCCGGCGCTCAGAAAGACGACTGGGAGATGCGTCCCTTCAGTCAACTTAGCTACGGGGCCAGTAGCTGTGGTAGAGGAGCTCACGATCAGATCGGGCTTATCCTGAACCAGTTTTTGGGCCAGCTTCTGAAGCGCATCGCGGTCTCCTTTAGCGTTGTCTAAATCATACTGGACATTTTTTCCCTCTCTATACCCTAGCTCTGCCATCTTCTTTTTGAACCCTTCAAAGGCAGGGACAAACTGATCATCGGCAACCAGGGCGCCGATGCGATAAACCTTTTGCGCCGCCAAAGGCCTCGGACTCAGGAGAGCGCAAAACACGATCAGCGCAAGGATTGCTTTTCTTATTTTTTTCTCTCCTACCAAAGGGAGCCTCCTTACTCAATCAGTTCATCCGCCCGGATCAGGATCTCTTTAGGGATTTTCAAACCGATAGCCCTAGCGGTTTTAAGGTTAAGAACCAGCTTCAACTTGAAGGGCTGCTCAGTGGGAAGGTCTGAGGGTTTAGCCCCTTTGAGGATTTTATCCACCAACACCGCCCCCTGCTGTCCTAGGGCAAAATAGTCTGAGCTGTACGCTGCCAACGCGCCTCTCTTTACGTTCTCGATGTTGGGGCCCACAACCGGAAGCTGCTCTTTAATAGCCTGTTGGGCAATCTCTTCCATGACAACAATGACCGCAGCATCGGGAGGAATAAAGACGCCATCGCCCAACTTGCGAGTCACGAGACCCGATATCTTGCTTTTGATCTCTTCATGGTTGCTGACTTCGACTTCTACCAGCACCAAGCCGAGTTTTCTTGCTGCTTCCAGGGTGAGATGGCGAGCTTTTTCGTAGTTGGTCCCACTAGGAACTTGTAAGGTAATGACTCGCTTTACCCTGGGGACAAGCTCCTTCAGAAGTTCCATCCGTTTATCGATGAGGTCTAGGGAGGAGCTGGAGATGCCCGTGATGTTATTGCCGGAACTGGCGTAGCTCTTAACAAACTCCAGAGGATTCCCGGCACTCAGGAAGACCACGGGGATATTGGTTCCCGCACTTGCTTTGGCCACAGGTGCTGTGGCGGTGGTGGATGAAGTGACAATCACATCGTGTTTGTCCTTAACCAATTTTTCCGCCAGTGTTTTAAGAGCATCGCGTTCTCCCTTAGCATTATGAAGGTCATATTTGATATTTTTCTCTTCTATATAGCCCAGCTCTGCCATCTTTTTTTTGAATCCTTCAAAAGCAGGTATAAACTGATCCGTAGCCACTAATGCGCCAATGCGATAGACCTTCTGGGCTTCTGAAGAGTTTGCCAAGCTCAAAACGAAACCAAAAATTAAAGCAGAAACCGTTTTGTTCATCTTAAGCTCCTTTACTCGATCACCTCGTCGGCCCTGATAAGGATCTCTTTGGGGATCTTGAGACCAATCGCCTTTGCGGTCTTGAGGTTGATCACCAGGACCAACTTGTTGGGCTGTTCGATGGGAAGGCTCGCGGGCTTGGCCCCCTTGAGAATCTTATCCACGAGTACCGCGCCCTGCTGCCCCAGGACAAAGTATTCAGGCGCATAGGTAGCCAATGCGCCTTTCCGTACATTGGGGATGACGGTAGGAACCACCGGAAGCTTCTCCCGAATAGAGTGCTGAACTGTAACATCAATGTTCCTAATCATGGTTACATCGGGTTGAAGCAAGATGGCATCCGCCACCTTGCGAGTGATCGAGCCTAAGACTTGTATCAATTCCTCACGGTTGGATGCATTGACCTCCCTAATGGTCACCCCATTTTGTTTCGCCGCTTCCCGCACTGCAGCCAAATGGTCTCGGTAATTCACCCCTTTGGGGTTATTGAGAGATACCACTCGCTTGACCCCAGGGGCCAGCTCCTTAAGCAGCTCTAATCGTTTTGCGGTGAGATCTAAAGTGGCCGCGCTGATGCCAGTCAGGTTATTGCCGGAGCTGGCGTAGCTTTTAACGAACTCCAGAGGATTCCCCGAGCTCAGGAACACCACCGGGAGATTGCTGCCCAGCGTCAACTTGGCGACCGGGACCGTAGCAGTAGTCGAGGAGGTTACGATGAGATCCGGCTTGTCTTGAACCAGTTTTTCGGCAAATCGTCGCAACTTCTCCCGATCCGATTCACCATTGTAAACCTGGTAGGAGATGCTTTTCCCTTCGATATACCCCAGCTCCGCCATTTTCTTTTTGAATCCTTCAACCGCCAGCACAAACTGATCTTCCCCCAGCAGCGCCCCGAGCCGGTAAACATGCTGGGCGTTAGTCTGCGTCGGCTTTATCCCCACCATAAAGAAAATTAAAACAGGAACTAAAAGGCGCTTTATTTTAATGACCTTCATTAAGGCCTTTACCCCGATACATGGAGAGGTCTCCTTCCTCATTAGCAACCATCTTCAAGATGGCATTTTTACTGAATCGCCATCCACCGCCAAATTTTCTCGCTGGGATCGATCCCTTTCGGGCCAAGGTATAAACGGTCCTCAGATGGACCTTTAATAGAGCCGCCACCTGGGATGCCGTCAGGATTTCTTCCATTTTTCTAAAGTCTTCCAAAACTTGCTCTAATTTCCTTAAACTTTCCCAAATAAGCACAATTTATGCCATAATATGTACAAGCCGTTATAATGGAAGAGGCTGTTTTTCTTAGCATTTTTAGACTTAGGCGATGAAAATTAGCGACACTTTAGGGCAAACTCGGGTGGAGTGCGCAGAAATGTACAAAATTGCCGTATCATTGATAGTTTGTGGAATGTATGGAGCAAAAACGATAAGTGGTGCCCCGAATGGAACTAGCAGGGAAGGGTAAAAGCGAGCAGCGAAGGTGAAGATAGGTGAAAAACTTACGGACTCCGGGCAGGCTCGCCAAATAAGGCCTTCCCAGCAGTACGGAGCATTTCAATACCACGAACCTCTTGGTCAAAGAGAGGGACCACAGCTCGCACAGAGCCGTCGAACTTCTCCCAGATCGTCCTCATATGCTCTTCCTGCATCTGGATCCTGTTCAGAACAAAGGCTGGGGTGTTCTCCCCGAGGGCCTGCCGGTCCAGGAGCATGTTGACCACCACCCCTCCTACCGGAATGCCAAAGTCATGAAACCAACCGATGAAGCGGGTGATGACCGCGATGGGGAGCGCCTCGGGAAGGGCAACGAAGAAGAAAGCCGTCTTCTCGGCATCCGTCAAACGCTCGCGCGCCTGCCCCATCCGCTGGCGGAACTGGAGCAGATAGGTCAGCAGGGGATCGTCCTCTTTCTTCTTGGTGAAGGAGAGCATCTCGCGCAGCGTTCTTGCCTCCTCCCGGGACTTGAGCATCTTGTCTACCCAGAGGGAATAGACCTTAGACATTCCCAGAAGGCGCCGAGCATTGGCCGTTGGGGCCGTGTCGAAAACGTAGACATCGTATTCGTCCTTGAGCATGAGGTCTACCATGTTCTCAAACATGGCGGACTCCTCGAAGGCTGGGTTCATGGTGGCGGATTCCACGAAGTCGTCGGCCTTCGTGCTGATGTCAGCGAACTTGAGGAACCATTGGATCTTTTCCCGGATCTCTTTCTTGGAGCGCTCGATGGTTTCTCGGGTGTCGATTTCATAGGCCCAAAGGTGCTCCGCCCCTTGGACCGGTGTCGGAGCGCCGAAGACCGACTGCTCCAGGAGTCCAGAAAGACTGTGGACAGGGTTGGTAGATGCCAAAATCGTCCGCCTTCCCTGCCCTGCCAGCCAGATGGCCGTGGCGCCCGCCATGGCGGTCTTGCCTACGCCGCCCTTGCCGCCAAAAAAGAGATACTTGAGCCCAAGATGCTCCTGGATGTATTGGGCCATCGATTTGGTAATCTGGCTCATACAGTACTAACTCAATGCAAAATGCAGAGTGAAAATTGAAAAATGACAAATTGATTTTGCATTTTGCAATTTGCCTTTTGCAATTACGTAAAGAGTCGGTCGGCCAGCCGCTCGATCATCGGGAGCCCCGTGATGTCGCGCTCCATCTCCGGCACATAGGCGAGAACTTGGTTGCCGAGAGTGGTCTGGATCTCTTCCAAGTATTTTTGCTGCATGGCGATCCGATTCTTCAGATACTGCGGGATGTCACCCTGGCCGAGATCCGAAGGCAGCACCCGGTTCACCACGTATCCAGAGATCGGAACATCAAAGCGGGAGAAGAGATCGGCGGCCTTGCGCGTGTCCAAGATAATCATTTCCTCGGGAACGAGGACAAATAAAAAGGCCGTTCGGTGCTTGTCGGTGAGAATCTGTGAAGAGGCGTTGATGCGGTTCTTAATATACTGGAGCTCTTCTAGGATCTTGTCCTCTTCTACAGTCTCCTGACGACGCATGGTCGCCGCTACCTGATCGTACTGCCGCATTTCCTCGCGCAGCTTAGTGATCTTGTTGATCCACTCGTCATAAACCTTGGCCATAGAAAGGTAATATAGGGCGTGGCCGAGCGGGACCAAGTCGTAGATATAATAGTCATAGTCGCCCTGGACGATGATGTCCACGACTGCATCAAAGATCGCGCTCTCCTCCATGGCGGGTTCCGCCGAGGCGGCCGCTATATAGTTATCGATCTCCTCCGGCACGCGATCGAAACCGTACATATCTAGAATCTTTTTTCGGATCTCGTCCTGATATTCCCGGATCCTGCGATCAGCATCGACTTCCTGGGCCCAGAGATTCTCCATGATGGAAACCGGACCTTTGCCAAAGATGTCTCGCTGGAAAATATCCGAGAGGCTGGCCTGCGGGTCCACGGAAAACAGCAGCACTTTTTTCCCATGGCTCGCCAGCCAGAAGGCGCTGGTAGCGGAGAGCGTCGTTTTTCCCAGCCCACCCTTGCCGCCGAACATGATGTAGCGGCGCTCTGGTTGGCTCTCAAACACCTCTTTCAGTGACATAAAAATCCTCAATCAGTAGGCAGCTGGCAGCGCGCAGCTTGCGCCAAAGATAAAAGAAAAGCTTGAGTATTGAAGATTGAGGCCAGAAGATCGATCCCGTGCCTACTGCAGTCTGCCTCCTGCCTTCTACCTTACCCTAGGACGTCGGTAATATCCCGCTCCCGAAGCATCCTTCGCTTCCATGAGCTGATCTGCGGTGTCACGTAGGGTAGCAGGCGGAGCGAGTAGTATGGCGGGAGGATCGGAATACCGAGGAGGTCTCCCATGGTGATGAGTATGAACAGGTGCTCGATGCTCGCCCGGGTGCGAACTGCGTGCCGGGTCATCTCGTGCGAAGACATGCCGTAGATAATGTCCTTGAGCACGTGCATGATTCCGCCTTTCTTTGGCTTCTCATCTTCAGCCATCTGAGTCTCCCGACCGCTTAATGCAAAATGAAGAGTGCAAATTGAAAAATGCACATCGATTTTTCATTATCCATTTTGCATTCTGCCTTTTGCAATTAATTATATTCAGATGCCATGCAGGTCAAATTCTTCTCTCTCCCAAAACTCCTTGCGTCGAGCCATCTGCCGCTTCCACGCCGCTACCTCCGGCACCAGGTAGGGAAGAAGACGCAAGGTATAGATAGGCGGCAAGATCGGCACCCCGACTAGGTCTCCCATCGTCAGCACCACAAAAACGCTCTCCATCTCGCGCCGCATCTCAAGGGCGTGGCGGGCAAATTCGTAGCCCGTCAGCCCATACACAAACTGCTTAAGCGAGTCCCGGGCGCGAACGAAGTACGGTTTCCAACGAGAGTTCAGCACGTTCATCCGGACATCAATCGTTATTCGTATATTCGTTAACCGGTTAACGAATAACGTGTAACCAATAGACGAAACTACCCTCTGGCCGGTGCTGCCCCCGGGGCCGGGGCAGACGACCGCCCCAAATATTTCAGAAAGGCGCGCCAGCCGTCGAAACCTATAAGGACCGCAACTATCACCAAAAGAACCGACACCAACACCATCAACCCTGAACCCACTGCCGGAAGCAACCTACCTGCCAGGATATTAGGCTGATAGACGTTGAAGTAGAGGTTGTACGCGGTCACGAGAATCGAGCCTACGGTAGTAACATACATGAAAATCATCGGCAGGCCGGCATAGAGCCAGTCCTTTCCCACCGAGGCTAGCCAGATGGTCACTAGCAGCAGCGATAACGCCGCCATGAGTTGATTGGCGGCGCCGAAGAGCTGCCAGAGATATATCCAGGTCCCGGTCATCACGAGCAAGATGGCCAAGACAACCGAGATAAATGAAGCCACATGCTGATTGCGAAACGGCGGAATAACCTCGCCCAGCCATTCAGTCAGCGTGACCCGCATCACGCGAAAGATGAGTTGGGTAACTACGAGAACGATGACAATGAAGGCCGCAAAGGCAAGCGAAGAGGCGTACTCAATCGGTACACCCCAGACACTAATGAACCCACCAAGACCGTTAGCGAAGGCAGCAACTGGCGATCCCTTGGCGCCAACGGAAACAGCCAGCAGGGCAAGCAGTCCGAGCAGGAACTCGGCGAACATCGAACCTGCGCCTACCGGTAACATATCCGCCTCATTCTCGATTTGCCGCGCCGTGCCCACGGCACCGAAGAGCGCATGCCATCCCGAGATTGCACCGCAAGCAATGGTGACAAAGAGCATGGGCCAAAGCGGCATGATCCCTGCCGGACCCAATTGCGGGTTCCATCCTTTGAATGCTGGAATCTGGAATTGGGCTACATCAGGTTTGACGAAGGTGCCCACCGCAGCGCCCGTTAAACCCAAGATCATTGCCATGGCAGTAACCCAAAACCCCACGTAGACAACCGGCTGGGCCATTCGCCAGATCGGGAGCACCGAGCCGGCGTAGCAGAAAATGCAGATAGCAATGGCCCAGAAGAGAAGGCTTGGCATGATCTTGGCCTCTGCCCCCTTAAAGCCGGCCAGCGTTGGGTCAAAATAGGTCACGATGGGGGCTCCGCCGGTTATTCCGTTCAGTGCCTCATTGAGTCCATTGAAAGAGCTTTCGGTCAAAGGGCCGGTGAGAATGGCCAGAAGGGTTATCCCGACTGTCACGATCGTGGCGCCCAGCAGCCCGATCCGCCAGCGGTAGAGCATTTGTCCGAGAAGAAGCCCCATAACGACCATCAGGATCATCCCCAGATGAGTCCTGGGCTGGGACTCCAGAACGGAGGCCATGATGCCGACGAAAGCGCCAGCAATCAGCAACAAATAAAAGAAGATAAACAGAAAGAGCACTGTCCGGGTTCGAGGCGAGATCAGCCGGTGCGCCACTGCCGAAAGGCTATTCCCTTCGTTTCGCACGGACAGCACGATGGCGCTGTAGTCACTGACCCATCCCATAAAGGAGACTCCTACGACAAGCCAGATAAGGGCGGGGAGCCACCCCCAGAGAGTGGCCGCCACGATGGCGCCGACGATCGGTCCCGCCGCAGCGATGGACTTGAAGTGGTAACCAAAAAGGATGTTCCGGTTGGTGGGCATGAAGTCCACGCCGTCCATGTAAAGGGTAGCAGGAGTCGCCCGTTTGGGATCGGATTGAATGACGTTGCGGTCGATTCGCCGGGCGTAGCACGTATAGGCTAAATAGACGGTTAGGCCCCCTAGGATCACGGCCAACAGGCTATTCATGCTCTCCTTCCCTCCTTCAAAACTCTTTAGCCCATCTCAGCGGCTGTCCCGATAGGCATCTTTATCGCTGACGCGCCACAGATAAAGGGTATGGTCCCAGCCTGATCGATCTTTGATCGATTCGGTTTTTACCGGCCTCCAATCCCCCATGTCAAAATCGTGCGACACCACTCTAGAGCCCGGCTTTAGTTGCCGCCAAACGTTCGGCCTCAACCTCAAATTGACCTCCGGGAGGAGATACATGGTCACCACGCTGGCAGGGTTCATGTCGACTGTCATGATGTCCTGCTCACGGATCTCTGCCAGCTGTGCTACACCCTCTTTCTTGATGTTCTCCCGCGACTGCTTAAGTAGATCCGGGTCAATTTCAAAGCCAACCGCTTTGACCCCGTATTTTTTTGCCGCCGTAATCACAATTCTCCCGTCGCCCGAGCCCAGATCGTAAACCACATCACCCTTCTTAACCTGAGCAAGCTCCAGCATCCGCTCCACGATCTCCTGCGGCGTTGGGACAAAGGGAACTATCTTCTTGGACTCAAGCCCACCGTCTTGGGCCTGAGCCACCCTCATCTCACTCCCGATCCCTAACCAACTTAACTGAGAGGTAAACCAGCCCATGGACGCCAAAGACAGAGCCAGCCCGACTGACAGAAACCACTGTTGCTTTTTCACGGTCATAGACCTCCTTTATTGTGGATGATAAGAACTGTGGAGGGAAACTACCTGAATAGTATCTGGCGTGTCAAGCAGCCAACTAACCTCAGACCAGGCCTTGGTCCGCTCCCGCCTCATCCTTCAATCGTCGAGGGATCACAAAGGTAAACCGACTCCCCTCTCCCTCGTTACTATTGACCCATATTCTGCCACCATGGAGCTCTACAATCTCCTTGGCGATCGTGAGGCCCAGGCCGGTGCTACTGACTCCCTGTGGGGAAGCTAAACTGACTTGTTCGAACTTTTCAAAAATTCTTTTTTGGTCCTGTTTGGGTATGCCAATTCCTGAATCCTGCACGCTGACGGCCACGCCAGGCTCCTCGTCCATCCCGGCCGCTAATTGGTCCGGGCTGATCTCCACGCTGATCTTTCCCCCTTCAGGAGTAAATTTTATGGCATTGCCCAAGAGATTGGTTACCACCTGCGTCAATCGGTCGGGGTCCACCACCATCTGAATCGGCTTTTCGGGATATACTTCTTCAATAGCTACCCCTTTACCTTCTGCCCAGATGCGGACGGTTTCCACCACATGGTGCACCATGTCCCTAAGCTCAAGAGGTATAGGATGCAACTCTATCTTCCCGGCTTCGAGCTTCGCCACATCCAGGAGATCGTTGACGAGACGCGAGAGACGACTGATATTGCGCTGAGCAATGGAGAGAAACTTTTCCTGCTCCGGAGTGATCTCACCGACCTCTTTCCCTAGAAGCAGGAACAAGGATTCTTGGATGGATAGCAGGGGGGTCCGCAGTTCATGCGAAACATGGGCGACAAATTTTGACTTTGCTTCATCCAACTGCTTCTGCTTCGTGATATCGCTTAGAACCGAGACCATACCTACGGTCTTGCCTTCCTCATTTTCGATTACCGCGGTGCTCGCTTGGACGATCCTCTGGGTGTCCTCGTTCGAGCTTTTTACTTCAATCTCTTTGGTAACGTGATCCGCTTCATCGCGAAGGGGTCCCTTGGCCAAAACCAAAGTGTGCTCCCCCTTTATAAGCCGGGGGATAGGAACGCCTTTGGCGCCCTTTTGGTCTAATCCCAGGAGCTTTTCCGCTGCTGGGTTCATGAACTGGATTTTGCCGTCCCCATCCACTACTACCAGACCCTCGCCTATGCTCCTAATAATAGTATCCACTCTCTCCTTTTCATCTAGCACCCGTTTCTTCTCTCGCTCGAGAGCCACCGTCTGCTGCTTGACCTGAAGGGCAAGCTCCTCCGCAAAGTGATCCCGTATGCGCCGAAGCTCTTCGAGTTCCTCAACGGGAACCTCGACCTGGCCGGACTTTTTTGGCGCGCGCTTTTCCTCCAAGGCTGCGAAAGCCTGGTCCAAGTCTTTTTCTCCGACCCCCAAGGCACTGAGCCTTTCCCGCAAAGGCCCGAGGAGCTTTTCGCGGGTTTCTCTACCGCGCAAAAATTTTGCTCCAATCTTAGCCAACGAAGTGGCGTCGCCGCCACTATCTTGGAAGGCCTTGGTGATCAACTCTAACTTGACCTCGTCGGCACACGATTCCAATCTAGCCACAAGCTCTTCAATAGCTACCTTGAAGTCATTAGGGACATCGGGACCCTCAACGGCCTTCTTAAACTCCTTGGCGAAACGAGAGATCCGTGGTGAGAAGTCTTTACCTTCCTGCATTAAAGGCCGGGCCAAATGCTCCTGGAGAAAACGGCCTAGATCTTCCACAATCCGCTTGAGCGACTCCAGGTCCTTGGCCCGTTGCACCACCTCTCTCGCCACAATCTCCGGCTTCTTCTCCACCTCATAGGCAAGTCGCTCGACGTCGAGGGTGAGTTCGATTTTCTCTCCGGCCCCCTTCAGCAGGTGATCGACCAAATCTTCCATCCGCTCGATCTTACGCCCTCGCCCTGCTGGCGCTTTCCCATCCTTTTTCCCGCCCTCACTTTCACCATTACCCCCACCCGCCCCGATCTCTGATTTTTTCACCACTGTCTCTTCTTCCTTAATGATCTGAATACGGGCGGTCCCGGGGCGGATGTGTTTGAAGTTCGCTTCTGCGAAAACTTTTTTAAAGCCCCCCATTTGTTCGAGGGTCTTCACTGGCGTAGCGATCAATTTAAAGAACGAGCTAATCTCGTCTTCGTTGGCCCCCTGATCAAAGATCAGACTCTCGATATGGAGGCGGTGAGTCTCCCGCAGTAACTCCGCAGCTCCAGTCTTTTTATTGTCCAGAGGATGGTCGTTGACAATCAGCCGTCCCCCGACAAACGCCAGCGTAAGCTTCGATTCCGAACCCAAAGCCATCTCAAGCCTGGCCGCAAGGTTCTTGACTGCAAGCTGCGCCGAAGGGTGCTTGTCGGAATAAAGACGATATTGGCTCAGAACGAAGCCAAAAAGCTTCACGATCTCGGCGTATTGCGTTTCTTTCTCCTGAACTTGCATTTACTCTCGTCCCCCACACTCCGCCGGAAACCAAAATCTGAAGTTGGAGCCCTTCTCTACGATGCTGTTCACTTCAATCCCACCGCCGAGGAGCTCTAAGATCTTTTTCACATTCCGTAGGCCTAAACCCATCCCCCCGTAAAGTCTCGTGTGCGAGCTGTCGATCTGATGGAAGGGGTCAAAAATTACTTTATATCGGTCCGCGGGGATACCGATCCCGGTATCTTCTACCTCGCATTGCACCATCCCCCGCTCTAGGGCATAGGAAACTCTAACAGTCACGCTTCCCTTCTCGGTAAATTTAATCGCATTATCGATAAGGTTGCGGAAGACTTTTGTGATCTTTCCCCGGTCGGTGAAAAGCGGGGGTATCCGTGGGTCAATCTCCCAATGAAGATCCAGCTTCTTCTGTTTGACCTCGTCGCCCACCATTTCCATCAACGTGTCCCGGATATAGTCCATCGTGAATGGGTCCGGATAAGCCGCGGCTGCTCCTGCCTCAAGCTGGGACACGTCAATCGCGTTTTCCACCTGGAACAGAAGCCCGGCGCCACTCCTTCGTACCGTCAGCAGGCTATCCCTCTGTTTCTCATTCATTTGCCCAAAGATCCCATCCATAAGTATTTCAACATTACCGAGGATAACGGTGACCGGGGTACGCAACTCGTGAGAAATGACGCTCAGCAACCGGTCTTTGATCCCGTCCGATTCCTCAAGACGCAGGGTCAGTTTGGTGAGATCATCGACGTTGTTCTTGAGGGCTGTAAAGAGCCGGGCATTTTCGATAGTGATGCCAATGATCCTGCCCATAGCCGCAAGGAGCTGGATCTCTTGCTCTCTAAATCGTCCCCTCTCGGAACTGGCGAGGGCAAGAGTCCCAATGACTCCCTCGCGGGCGAGAAGAGGCACGCCTAACAGGGAATTAATTCCTTCCTTCCTCAAATAGAGATAAGCACACGAGGAATCGGTCTGAATATTGTCCCACAAAACCGGGCCTCTGGTGCGGACGATTTTCCCGGAACTCCTTTCCCCAATTTTGATCCTGCCGTATTTCTCTGCATACTCATCGGAAAAGCCCTTATAACTCATGAGTTCGAGTTCGCCAGTGGTGGGATTCAGCAACCTGATATTGCCGTGCCTGAGATTGAGAACCTCGAGCACCTTTTCCAGGGCACTGTCATAGATACGAGAGGAATTGCGCGCTATGGTCAACAGGTCGGCCAGAGCAGATAATCCCGAGTAGCCTGTCAACCCAACCCCATTGGGAACTCTAGATAATTTGGCTGCAGCCATTTTGGGCCTCGAAAGCAATTATGAAGAGAAATATAGCATGCAATATCCATTCCGCGCTGCCTGAAAAATCGGCCAATTTCTGAAAAGAATAAATAAATCAACGACTTTGAGCTATTTCTCTAATTATCGTTCGTTTTTTGGAGTGCCCAAATGAGGACCTATTTTACCCTGATGTCAAATTATGTCTAATTGTGTCAAATCGCTGGAAATTTTATCTCCTTTGGAGTTTGCTGGCCTCCGCCCCTGTTCAGCTCTTGCCTTCTACCAGATCGATGCTTATGTAGCCGATAAATACTTGACTCACCACCCTGAGGGGTCGTCTCTTTTCGTCGGCAGAGATCCAAACCGTGGCCTGACGCACTCTTCCCGCATATCCCGAACTTGTAAGATTGATCACCCTGGGAATAATTTTATAGGCCTCGAAGACACCGGTTTTCACTGTGATGGGCTCCCTGCCGACGATGTCCATAATAACCAGGTAGCGGCTGTTGCCCCCAAAGACCTCCATCCGTAGCGCGTCGCCTACCTTAAAATCCAGGCTGCGGGCCAAATAGACGGCGGAAATAGGATCCATCGCATGCTGGGAAACAAACTCGTAGTCTTTGACGCTGCTTCCCTGCTGGCGGTGGACTGTCCATTTCTTACTGGTGGGATCGAAGCGGGCTGTGGTGTCGATTTTCTTGCGATTCTCTCTCTGACGAAAAATAAAGCGGACGGGATGAAGCGTTTTTGCCTCAAAAGTAGACTCGATGACATCGCGCATTTTCCAGATCAACTCCAGATATCTCCATGTACGTGCCTGCACTTTGACATGGTAAAACTTTTTCCCGTCGATAACCAGAGGAACAGTCTGAATCTCAGCCGAGGCCACGGGAATTCCATTCCAGCTGGCCCGGTACTCGGCATTTTCGCCGCCATCAAACGGATAAAAACGAGGTAGATAGCGGGACTCTTCGTCCGCCTCCTCGGCAAAAAGCCTCGCGACAGGGGAAACCGTTAACAAGAGAAGAAAAGGAAGGAAAACCGAAAAACACCACCGCCTTCGGAGAGCAACCCCCGAAGGCAGTTCATCGAAACTAATCATGGCAGGTTAAGTTAGTGAGAAGGAAGTCTCAGCTCGCACTCTTTGCAAAACTCAACCCCTGAAACCTGTCATATAAGGGAGTTGTGCCGCAACTTTTTTTACCTTGTCTAGATTGGCCCGAAGCATAGAGGTTGAATCCCACGAGCCCGTTATCAATGCGCTCCGATGGCTGTCGGGGATGTCAAAAGGGATTTTCCTCCCAGCGTAAGACAGCGTTTTTGCCTGCAGGTCAACTGCAAAGATGATTTGAGGATCCGACTCAGCTACCTTCATCAACTCCTTAATCTCACTCGAGGCGACTGTCACGGTAGGAACCCCCATCATGACGCAATTGCTGGCAAAGATTGCAGCGAAGGATTCACCGACAATGGCGTGGATACCGAAGCGGAACAGCGCCTGCGGCGCGTGCTCTCTGGATGAGCCGCAGCCAAAGTTCTTGTTGACAAAAAAGATCGAGGCGCCCTGGTACTTAGGATCATTAAAGGGGTGCGGCTTGGGCTTTCCCGCAGCGTCAAATCTCTCATCATAGAAGGGATATTCCCCCATCCGAGAAAAGGTGCTCTCTTTCAAGTAGCGCGCCGGGATGATCCGGTCGGTATCGATATCGTTCCCACGCACCGAGATGGCCCTACCCGATACCTGCGTTATTTTTGCAACTTGGCCCATTCTTCCCTTTATCCCCACTCCATTTTGGATTTTAGATTGAATCCAAAATCGGCAATCCAAAATCCAAAATTAACTGTACTCCCGCACATCAACAATCTTGCCGTTCACGGCGGCTGCCGCAACCATCGCCGGGCTCATAAGAATCGTCCGGCCGCCTGGGCTCCCCTGCCGGCCGACGAAATTCCGGTTGGAAGATGAGGCGCATATTTCCCTCCCCTGTAACTTGTCCGGATTCATCGCGAGGCACATGGAGCATCCTGCAGCCCTCCACTCGAATCCGGCCTCGAGGAAAATCTTATCCAGACCCTCCTTTTCCGCCAAGGCCTTGACTCCAGCCGACCCCGGGACTACCAGCGCCCGGATACCCGGATGAACTTTTTTTCCTTTAGCGATCTTGGCCGCCGCGCGCAGATCGCTCAAGCGCGAATTTGTGCAGGAGCCGACAAACGCCACGTTAATCGGCGTTCCCAAAATCGCGCTTCCCGGCCGCCAGCCCATATGCTCGTACGCCTTCTTGGCTCCCTCCGGGTCAGAAAATTCTTCCGGCAGCGGTAGCTTCTCGGAAATTCCCACAGCCTGCCCAGGATTGATGCCCCAAGTCACTGTAGGCTCGACCTTCGCGCCGTCCATGTTTACGACGTCGTCATAACGGGCATCGGGGTCAGAGGTGACCGAACGCCAGTAAGCAACGGCTCGATCAAAGCCCTCGCCCTTGGGAACAAACTCTCTCCCTTTAAGAAACTCAAAAGTAGTGGCATCGGGATTCACGTACCCGACCAGCGCGCCTCCTTCGATGCTCATGTTGCAGATGGTCATCCGTTCTTCCATACTCATTTTTTCGACGACGGCGCCGCCGTATTCGTAAGCAAACCCCTTCCCGCCCGCCACGCCGAGCCTCCGGATAATATTGAGAATCACATCCTTCGCGTAAACCCCTTGAGAAAGCGCTCCGTTGACGTTGATCCGGCGCACCTTGAGCTTATCCATCGCCAGGGTTTGGGTAGCCAGCACGTCCCGCACCTGACTCGTCCCGATGCCAAAAGCCAGCGTCCCAAACGCTCCATGCGTGCTGGTGTGGCTATCCCCGCAAGCGAGTGTCATACCCGGCTGGGTCAACCCCAGCTGCGGACCGATCACATGAACGATGCCTTGTTTATCGCTGTCCAACCCGAAGAATTCGATCCCGAACTCGCTGACGTTCTTTTCCAGCGCCTGGATCAATTCCTCCGCCTGAGAGTCCAAAAATGGACGGGTCCGCATGTCCGTAGGAACAATGTGATCCACGGTCGCAAAGGTCCTCTCGGGAAAGGCCACATCGAATCCTTTCTCCCGTAGCATGTCGAATGCCGGAGCCGTGGTGATCTCGTGGATCAGATGAAGACCGACGAAGAGCTGCGTCTGGCCCGTTGGAAGGATATCAACGGTGTGGGATTCCCAAACCTTGTCGTAGAGCGTGCGTCTAGAACCTTTTGCCATCTCGCAGGATCTCCTTGAGTCGAATCATATCCGCCCATAGGGGTAAGTTCAAGAGCGCGTGTTCATGGCTCGTGTTCGTGATCGAGCACGGATTACGCTTTTTGCCCATAGATCCACTTGGCCGGATCTTTGGCATATTCTTCATAGGAACCAGCACAAGTAAGGCCGGGAATTTGCGGTATCCAGTCCTCTTTCAGAAGCTCATCCGGATCACCATATTTGCTCGCAAGCTGCCGCACCTCCGGATCATCCAAGGCCGTTAAGCGGCCCTTTCGGATCACCGCGTGCTCCTTGCCATCCTTGGCAGTCACCACCAGCGTGGGCAAGAGCAAGTGGATATGGAGATGGCCGTAAAGAATGGCTCGCTCGCCGGCCCATTTTTCTTCCGGCGCGCGCCAAAGGGTTCCGAAGCCCATGTGGATGACGCCGGAGCGGCGTCGCTCCCACTCAAAACCGCCCGAGGAGTGACGCTCGATATGACTGGGGCGTAGGATCTTGGGGTTCGTACCGATAGCCGCTTCCCACAAGTAGAAGAGTCCAGGTCGTGGAAAGCAGGGATATTGCGTGCGTTTGCTCTCCTCAAGTAGGTCGCGCCAGGCGTCTCCGTAAGCCGCCCCACCCGTCACTTTGACGATTTGGCCGGCTTCCAACTCAACCTTGACTTGCGGAAACGCCCTCGAAAAATGGCTCGTGGTACCGGCAACGACACCGGCGGCGTTTTCTTTAGCGATCAGAGGAGGCACCGGATGGCTGAATAGATGGCCATTGCGAGGAGTGGAGGAGAAGCCGTAGCGGGTCCCATCATAGTATTCCTCCCAGTAACTCCAGGAAATATCCGTCCCTTCAGGATCCGTAAGTCGAGCCTTCCCGCCTCGTCCTTTTTCCCAGATCGGATCCCATGTTTTTTTATTGATGAGCAGGTGGAGCTCCAAGGGATAAGTCGTCGAGCGCTGCAAGAAATGTTCGGTCTGAAGCCAGGGAATCTGCTCGTAACGGTGATCGGATTTGGGAACGGGTCCTCCCTTTCCGTGAATCAGCAAATCGTAGCCGCGTCGAGCCGCAAAGTCCTCGATGAACGGAAGGCCTTCCCACCGCCTGGGATTTTTCTCCCACGGCTCTCTGCGCATGATCACGCGCACCTCATCGAGAAAATCGAACTCTCTGTCCGGCTCGCCCATATCAATGAAAAG
>Ga0105164_10000715_pt1 | contig 22447 bp, 13 predicted proteins | sample VDWuncwatermetaG_FD_89674 | JGI IMG/M metagenome (GOLD analysis project Ga0105164, IMG submission 89674) | Wastewater microbial communities from Netherlands to study Microbial Dark Matter (Phase II) - VDW unchlorinated drinking water | ecosystem: Environmental > Aquatic > Freshwater > Drinking...
CAATCTTACCGTCGATCATGATATGGACAAAATCAGGCTGGATAAATTGAAGCAGGCGCTGATAATGGGTGATCAAAATAACGGCATTGTCCTTGCGGCGTAATTTATTGACCCCTGCCGCCACGATTTTCATGGAATCGATGTCAAGGCCGGAATCTGTTTCATCCAGCACAGCCAAACGCGGATTTAAAACCGCCATCTGCAGAATTTCATTGCGCTTCTTTTCCCCGCCGGAAAAGTCCACATTGACCGGTCGGTCGATGAAATTTTCATCCATGCTCAATAATTTCATTTTATCACGCAGGTATTTGTCAAAATCAATAGGGTCCAATTCTTGGCACCCCTGATGACGGCAAATGGCATTAAAGGCCGCGCGTAAAAATACGGAACTTGGCACGCCCGGGATTTCAACAGGGTATTGAAACGCTAAAAACACGCCTTCGCGTGCGCGCAGGTCAGGCTCCATCCCCAGCAAATTCATTTTCTTGAAATTGACTTCATAATCAATGGTGCCGCCGAAGACTTCATATTGCGGATGGCCCGCGATCACCTTGGCCAAGGTGCTTTTACCCGAACCGTTAGGCCCCATGATGGCGTGCACTTGCCCGACATCAACATTCAAATTGATCCCCTTTATTATTTCCTTGCCTTCGATACCGGCATGTAAATCCTTGATTTCTAACATTAACCTACACTCCCTTCCAATTTCATCTCCAATAATTTAATTGCCTCCACTGAAAATTCCAGAGGCAGCTCTTTAAAGACATCCTTGCAGAACCCGTTAATGATCAATGATATGGACTCTTCCAAATCCAAACCGCGTGAACGCAGATAAAACATCTGCTCCGCGTTGATTTTGGAAGTGGACGCCTCATGCTCCAGGACTGCTGTATTGTTTTTGACCTCAATATAAGGAAAGGTATTGGCAGAGCAATTGTTTCCTACCAGCATGGAGTCGCATTGGGAAAAATTACGCGCCCCATCCGCCGTCGGCATGATTTTGACCAAACCGCGATAACTATTGTGCGCGAACTCTGAAGCAATGCCCTTGGAGACAATGGTGCTTTTGGTGTTCTTTCCGATATGGATCATCTTGGTGCCCGTATCCGCGATCATGCGATTATTGGTCAAGGCCACGGAATAAAATTTACCGATGGAATTGTCCCCCTGCAAAATGACGCTGGGATATTTCCAGGTGATGGCAGCGCCCGCTTCCACCTGGGTCCATGAAATCTTGGAATTGACACCTGCGCATTTACCGCGTTTGGTGACAAAATTATAGATACCGCCGCGGCCTTCTTTGTCCCCGGAATACCAATTTTGTACTGTCGAATATTTGATCTCGGCATTGTCCAAAGCCACCAGCTCAACGACTGCCGCGTGCAGTTGATTGGTGTCTCGCGTTGGCGCGGTACAGCCTTCCAGGTAACTGACATAACTGCCCTCTTCAGCGATAATCAAGGTACGCTCAAACTGGCCTGTATCTTCGGAATTAATACGAAAATACGTGGAAAGCTCCAGCGGGCAGCGGACACCTTTGGGAATATAGCAGAATGACCCGTCAGAAAAGACCGCCGAATTCAAAGTCGCGAAAAAATTATCCGCGTAAGGCACCACTGACCCCAAATATTTTTTGACCAGATCAGGATGATGAGTAACAGCCTCAGAAAAGGAACAAAAAATAATGCCGTGTTTAGCCAACTCACCCTGGTGCGTCGTCCCCACTGAAACACTGTCAAACACCGCGTCAACAGCCACACCGGTCAAGCGCTTCTGTTCACTTAATGGAATGCCCAGACGGTCAAAGGTCTTGAGTAATTCCTCGTCAACCTCTGCTAAACTTGCAGGGCTTTCGTTCTTCTGCTTGGGCGCGGCGTAATAAAAAATGTCCTGATAATCAATAGGCCCATATTCAAAATTGGGCCACGAAGGCTCCTTCATTTTCAGCCAATGACGAAAAGCCTTCAAGCGCCACTCGAGCATCCACTCAGGTTCTTTTTTCTTGGCGGAAATAAGGCGCACCGTATCTTCATTAAGGCCTTTGGGTGGTTTATCTTCCGCGATATCCGTGTGGAACCCATAACGGTACTCGCCGCCGGCTAATTTATTGCTTTCCAATTCTTTTTGTTTTATGGTGTCTGACATATATCATTCCTTTGCATTGTCATTCCCCCTGCCGCTTTGCTTCGCAAAGCGAAGCTGCAGGGGGAATCCAGCTTGCTGAAAAGGTTTTAAACGGATTTGTTTTTCACCTTGATTGCGCGAAGAAATCAGCTCGCGCACGTTAATGGTCTTAAACCACTCCGAAAGCCTTTCATTCAAGTTAAGCATGGGCGAGATGACATTGCAGCTGGACGTCATATCGCAATGCGAGTAATTGCCATGAAAGCAATTAACGATCTGGATCGGCCCCTCGATGATTTGGGTCAAATCATAAAGCGTGATTTTCGAAAGGTCTTTCAAAATCTGGTATCCCCCGTGCGCACCTTGCTCAGCGCGAACGATCTCATGTTGGGCCATGATCTGCAAAACGCGCGAGGTCGGATCAAAAGGCGTACGGTAAATATCACAAATTTCCTTGGCCGAGGTCAACTGGCCAGGCGATTTGCTGCTCATATGCCGCAGGGAGATCAAGGCATATTCTAATTTACGGTTGATTTTAAACATATTTAACTCCATTAATCTTGGCGGCAACAATCAAGTCGTTTTCAGTAACTCCGCCAAGCGCGTGCGTATATAAAACCACCTTTAAATTCTTATACCCGGTCAAATGCAAATCCGGATGGTGCATTTCATCCTCGGCAATGTCTTTGATTTTATTAATAAAATCAACGCAGGCGACAAAATTCTTCAACGTAAAGGCGCGTTCAATGCTTTTGCCGTCAAGAGCCAAAACCCAGCCTGGAATTTCGCTCAAATGAGATTGAACTTCAACGGGTGTATAAGCCCGTCCAATGCCTTCGCAAGGCACACATTTTTTCTTAGTGAGATTCTCCATGTGAATGCTCCTCCATGCTTCCTTCGGTCTGCACCGTGATTTCAGGGTTATATTGGTCGCGCAAAATGCCCTCAATGGCTTTGAGCGTTCCCATCGTGGAGCTGGGACACGAACCGCAGGCCCCCTGATATTTAACCGTTAAATTCACTCCATCAAAACCCAAAATCTGAAGGTCACCGCCGTCCATTTGAAGGCCGGGACGGATGGTATTATCCAGGATCACATTGATTTTAGCGATTTCAGGATCATCAGATTCCACTGCCGAGGCCTTTTTATCTTCCTCAACCTGAAAATCGGGATCATGGTCGGCAGCGTTTTCCAGAATGACCTTTTTGATCTGATCTTCTATCTGGTCCCAATCCACATTGCCATCCTGGGTCACGGTGACATAATTATCAAAAAAGTAAACTTCCGTGATGTTGGGAATGGTAAACAATGCCGCGGCCATGGGATTATGCCTGCATTGCCCGGCATTTTTATACGTCACCTTGCCCTGGTTTTTAACCGGCACATTTAAAACAAATTTGAGCGCGTTTGGGTTTGGCGTGCTCTGAATCATCGTTCTGATTTCCATATCGTACCCTCCTTAGACCTTGTCAACCCCCGGGGTTGACAAGGTTATATACTTCTTCTTTTGGCGTATATAGATTAACATAAATCAACGGGCTTGGCAAGCGTAGAATACTTTGCACAAAAAAACAGCTCTTTTCAGAGCTGTTTTTAATTAAAGCCAACATTATCTACATAGACAATTAAACTCCAGCCGATTCTGCCTGTGCAGGTGTTTGGAGCCCCAGCAGAGGAGAGATCTGCGCTGGGGTCATGGGTGTGATGCGAATAATAACGGGATCTGCCGAGAACACGCCCTGGGCCTTAATGCGTTCAATCATGGCTGGATCAAAATTAACCTGGACCCCGCCATTGGCATCTTGGGTCACGGTCATGCCCATATTAGCACTATTTAAGTCGATACCACCAACATCTCTTGTCGCCAAAGCGGCGTTGTCAACTACTGGACTTTTTTCTCTTGGACCTCTTTGTTCTCTTGTTTGAGCTAGCGCTTCCTGAACCAATCTAAGGGCAGGACCTTTTAATTTTTCCTCTTTACTACCAGGCTTCGGCAGAAATCTATTTAATCGACTAAATAAAATATGTAGCGCACCATCATCTCTTTGGGCAAGTATAGCAATCTGATTTTCTTTTTCTTCTTGTGACATATTCAAAAATTCAGGAACCGTAAACGTCATCGCGGCATCGACCGGTAGATCTACTATGTTTAGCGGAATACGATTCTCATTAGCAGCTTGTATAACCATTGCTTCCGGTCTTACTAAAGCACGTCTAATTCTAGAAGGTGTATATGTTTCAGTCACTCGTCCATTCTTTGCTAAGTCCGCCGCAAGATATGCCTGGGCCAAAGATCTTCTGTTTAAAGTGACAAAAGAAATGCCCGGCTGAAGAAATTCTTTCAGAAATAAATAATTTCCAGGCCAAGCAACATTGATGCCTATTTTTATCCTTTGTGGGTTGATCCCCGCCCTTCTAATTTCCTGTAAAGCAGATGTCACTGTCTCTGGGACTTTCACACTATGAAGCTCAATGGCAATATCCTTATTTTCATCCATCAATGATTTTATAGCTCTCATTTCTAAGCGGAACAATCTTAAGAAATCTTGATCTTTAACAATTGCATCGAGACCGGCAAACCCTAATGCAGGGTTCACCTCCGATTCTTTTAAAAATAATTCATGTCCTTTAAGAGTAACCATATCATCGCTTTGTAGGTCTAAAGTTCGATAAACAAACCCCTGTTGACCGTTTGCATCAAAAGCCTGACCAACTTTCTTTTTTAACAATTCCTGAAAAGAAGAAACTCCCTCGCTTTGAAAAAGTGCGTCAATAGCCGTTCTTGTTTCTTCCGGTAATTTGTTTTTATCCTCACCGTACATCAATAACGCCAACGGATGAATACCAATGGTTTTATAAAAATCAGAAATAGAAAACGATCCAGCAAAAGAAATATTTTGATCTGGCTTGGTTTCAGATTTAGGAATGATTATCTTGCTTTCTTCATCCGGAAGAATGACTTTAGTTTCCAATTCACCCCTATATATCCATTTCTGGTTAAAATCAATTGTAATGACTTCTTGATCTTGAAGATTAAGTAATTGACGGAATTGATCCCCGTTAACTTTAATAGTAGGGATTCTCAACTTTCTAACATCATCCATCTGCTTTTCCAAGTCATCTCCTGTGTAAATGACAGATCCCAACTGTGTAATAATATTCTTTGTTTCATTATCATTAAGATCTAAATGCGCCCTTTCAGAGATAACAATGAAATCACCCAAATATGCTTTTTTCAGGTCTTCTTTGGAGCGTACAACAAAGACAGGTCTGGCAGCCGCACCCTTTTCTAAATTTGAATCAAAATTATGTCTATCTACTAAAATACGCCGAGTTTCCGGATGAGCAGAGACAATACTGTGTCTTAATGTAGCGCTTGCAGACCTGTTAATACTTGCTAATGTTCCTAAATAATCTGTTCCTGCATACCCACCTGTTGATCCTAAAAGCAATAGAATTTCTTCCGCTGCTTCAGGGTCAGAATCAACCAAATTTACTATTGCTTGGCCGCAAAGTCCGCATTTAATACCCTCTTCTTTGGCAATATTTACGACATGACGGATACTCTCAATCACAAAGCGGTGCGATTCATCAAATAAATATTTCATCATCGGATTATCCCGATCCGCACCCATAGTCAATTGGGTCAAGTCATTAGTTCCAAAAGAGAAAAAACTCGATCTATGAATATTAGTATTAAAATTCTCTCTAAACCATTGTTCTATTTGAGTTTGATGTCTTTTCAAAACATGCGCAAATTCATCTGCTTGCACAACATTGCTGGGAAGTTCGATCATTTGTCCCACTTCCCGTAAGTAAATTGGTCTTCCCAATGCTTCGCTCATAGCGCGTTCTTCTTCTTCAAGAATTGTCATCAACTGATTTAGTTCTCCGGGAGTTGACACAAATGGAAACATGAAACCCAAGTTTACATATCCTCTAGCTATTTGCCGCAACAACATTCGTACTTCTTCCTGAAGAATAACACGGTTCTCCGGACGCACAAGCCAGCGCGCCCCCCGCTCCCCAATCATAGTCGATGGTTCAGGAGTTGGGTCGAACACTACCGAACCAATGAGTTCCCTGGCTTCATTCTTCTTAAAATCAATACTTCGGTATACAACTGTATTATGGTCCCTATTATTCGCCGCAGCCATTGTTGCAACGGCCCCTCCATGCACAGCATCAAAAAATTCATTATAGGACAAATATCCCGTCAAACGTTCAGTGAGCCGACCAATTTCTCCTTTATATTCCGATTTACCAATCTGAATAATGTCCCTTCGCTGATCAGGGTTCAGAAACCTTAGAAATTCTGACGGTCTATTCTTATATTCAGCTAGCAGTGTTTCAGTGATATCTTCATCTATAGGAAGACCATCTTCTCTTTTCAAACGCCTTTGTTCAAGCACACTTGTAAATTTTTCTAATGCCTCTCGTACTTTATCATTTAAAGATCTCCTAAACGCCGGGTTTGCTTGTGCTCTTAAATAATTATAGACTTGTAACATATCATAAGCCCTACCGAAGCGGGGATTAACATGCTCCTCGGCATAGGCAAATTCTCCTCGCATCAATGCCACGCCATAATACCCTGGATATAATCCCATTTTCGACATGGTCAACATCGGATGAGGCATGCCCATAATATAACCAATTTTTGTATAAATATTTTTAGGCAAACGAGGCAAATTAACATTAATGTCCCTTTTTTGGGTAGGTAATTCTCCGGCGTATACAACCCCTAAACCGGTCCCTTCCCCCATATTAGCGTCAACTGTAACAATATTTCCCGTTGTATTTAAGAATTTGATTATCCGCTCAGCTTGTTCTGCCCCGTATTTTGATACTAATTCATTTAGCCAAGTTTGAATACCCACCACCGTCGCAATTTTAAGTTCCCTAGATACTACAGCAGCGTGAGAGGTCCCCCCTCCGACATCTGCAATAACACCAACTACATTATTGTACTTAAGGATAGGCACATAATCCGGCGTTGTTTCAGTTGTTCTGATAATAATCTGATATCCGTTGGGATGCTCAGGGTCTTTTTTATCAGCTAACCTTTTAATTTCCTCAAATTGAGATGTTAAATCCCGATGATCATCAATCTTATAGATCATGCCGGAAAAAGCATTTCTGGTTGGAATCCCCTGAACTAACTCTTGTCCTACCATCAACCCCGTTGGTGCACCGGAAACATCCATCACTTCTTGCTTCTTTGCAAGGGCCGCCTGCACATCTTTTTCATCGACATAGGTATAACTCTGATTAATTTCATCAGGATTATCAACATCCGCTTCGACGTTAGACGGCCGGCGCTGAACTACCACTGTTTGGTGCGCCCGTCCAAAATTAATACCAACAGTCCCTTCCATATCTATTAAATGGCCGTAATTAGCCGCTTTCTTGACAAATTCTCTGGCAATCTTTATAACTTGTCCATCTGTTGCTGAAAATTGATCTCTTTTTTCTTTAGGCACATCAGTAAACATAGTCCTGGCATCTCTGTCGTTATTGGGTTTCATGATTTCTTTTAATAAATGGGCGAGTAATTTAAGCTGTTGTGGGGTGTAAGTAAAATCATTTAATTCCTCGACAGATAAATGATCTACGAGAGATTGTGTGTCATCGACGTTGGCTTCTATGAGTTTCTCTAGGGTATTTTTAATCCGAGAAAGGTCAGCATGCGACTCTACATTAACTAGACCACGTTCAGAGAGATGTCCTGTTCTTAAAAAATCAATATAATCATCTAAAAGTTGATCTTCGCTCAATCCTAACTCAGTACGTACTCCTTCTGTGTACACTGCCTGGACCGTCTTTGTCCCCAATTGTTTGGTTAAAATATTATAATGCTCACCCTGTTCATCAGTAAAAATATGGACCACAAAGGTATCAGGTGTGGCTTTTCCTTGAACAATAGATTCTCCTATATTGTAATTGGTGGAAATGGTAACAACTCTTCCTTTATTTTTATACTCTGCCTCAGGAATTGATTGAAACGCCATGGCAGTCCAGCCTGAGGCGATCTCATGACCGAAATTCACAAATGAACCATCTTCAAGACCTGCCATGGGCATGATTGTCACACCCATGGCAATATTCTCAATATTAATAAAATGCTTTCTTGCTTGTAATACCTGTTCTGCTTCCGCATCAAAACCATTATTCTTTAAAGCATTATAAAGCCTGAATGAAGAAACTATCTTAATGTCTCTTGTTTCTAATGCTTTTGCAACAAGTGTATCTGTATCGTTAAGAGAACCTTTTAACTTCGCAACTATCTCTCCAAGCCGTTGTTTATCCCGTAAAATATGATCAAAAGCAGTTAATACCATAATACTGTCACGATAATCCAAAACGCGGTCCGTATACAAAGATGCTACATCATATTTCCATCTTAAAACAGCCGCATTTTCTCCCACCACTCCCAAATATGTATCATGCTGGCCAGCATTAGCCCCAAGAGTAATGCCCTGAAGCTCATTGGAATGAATGGAAATATCTTCCGCTATCCCTGAACTTCTAACTGCTACCGACCGTTGACCAGTAATTTCTACTTCTTTTTTATAACTTTCTTTAATCGCACTCTCGATCTCTGCCGGTACCTCTATTGACAAAATAATACTGCGGATTTCCTCATAAGCATGTACCCTGGCTGACTCGTTAGATGTATCTAAATTAAGTAAAATCTCCTCAATACGGGGTAAGATGTCCGGTCGGGATTTCAAGAAATCCACTGATGCTTTTGCTGTACCTGAAAAACTACGTAGATTATTTTCTGGATCATCAGCCCAGTATTCCGCGGCTTGATGGGATTTCCCCCCAACCAATCTTGTAAACTTTGGAGACAGGGAGGATTCAAAATCCCAAATTACATATCTTGTTTTAGCTAATTGTTGAAAATAGGACTCAATAAAATCACTGATTATTGTATGCACATATTGATCAAGATTGCCCGAAATCCTGCTTAACTCATTTTCAATGCCTTGAACAAACTCTTCTGCTTCTTTAACAGCCGTATCATAATCTTCACCTTTTTGCTTATGCAATTCTAATGCTCTATCTAATAGAATTAATTCTCTAGTCAGTAAAAGATTCAATAAATCCGGTCTATTTTTTTCCAAAATTTCAACTAATCCCCTACCTAAATAAATAGATTGATTAGATATTCCCGCATGAGCTATTTGAAAATCTTTTTCGGAACGAATAACTATAGTTGGAGATCCATTTTTAGTATCTTCGACTAGTACAATTCTGGTTTTTATATCATTCAGTAGGACTTGTAATCTATAAACACTAAGGCCATTATTTAGCAAAATCGATTGTACACTTATGTTCGACCAATATCCGATTAAGCCCTGCTTAAATTCAGGAGGGAGGTCAGAAACCTTACCTTGATTATAGGCATCAGTTATTGCTCGATTTACACTAAAAAATCCTCCAGGTTGGCTTTCACGATGAGGAATATTGCCATATTTCTTAGCTAAATTAGCTGCTTCAAGCTTTCCCATTGGATCCGTTCCAATTATATTTACCTGCTGCCCTTCCTCAATCTTTTGTGCGGCATCCGCTACATTCATCGCCGCGTTAGGCGTAGTCATGGCTAAATTAGCACCGAACGTGGCACCATTAAAATTAAGGACTGTTTCCATCCCATAGGCATGATCCAAGTGAACTTTTGCTCCCATAGCCGGGTTTTGGGAAACTGTCATAGCTATATCTGCACCGAACCCGCCTGAAAAATATTTCCTGGGAATAGTTTGACCGTCAGGCTGGGCGTCTTCCTTAATATAGTTAAATACACCCTTCTTGTAGGCCTTGAGGTATTGCTGATAAATTTGCTCTTTCACGGACGGATCAGCCAAATTCACACCTTTAACTGTACTTTTATTTGCGTAGACTTGGTTCAATAAAGCTTCCTTGAGGTTCTTCTTATACCAAGTGGCTAAAATGAGAGAATTAAAAATTTGGCGTAAGGTGGCAAAATTCTTGCCTGTGTTGACTTCTTTCTCGATTTCGGGAAGGATAATTGAACGGACGATTTGAGAGGCGATGGAATGACTGTCATTCTGAGGCGTAGCCGAAGAATCTTTAAGTTTATTAAGATCCTTCGCTTCGCTCAGGATGACAGGACGTCCTGAATGACGGCTTAACGCTAGATAATCTTCTTCAAGCATAACTTTTAAATGACCGCTCACCACAAACGCTGTTTGCCCGTGTTCATATACGCTTGCCTTATCTGCTAAAATCCATACCTTATTAAAGGTATTTACCGGAATCTGGGTAGTGCCGTACATAGCCCAAGCTTTTGCATAGACCCTGTCCCAAAAGGTCTTGCCTAAATCTTTTTCGGGATATATTAGAGAAGCGGTCAATTGTTTGAGTATATAGTCTTCAGCTAATAAATCACGACCCAAAGCAGTTTGGCCTAAAGCATCAGGAATCATGCGATTTTTCTCATAAGGAGAAAGATTGACCCACAGGTCTTTTTCAGGAATGGTCAAACAAGCAAAGAAGTATTTAACTAAACGGTCGCCTTCCTTCTTTAGCTCATCACCTGCAATTCTGCTGTTACCGGTGTCTAGAATGAAATCAAACAAGAAAGGATTATCTTTATGGACGGTCAAACCTTTAATCAAGGCTGGCTCATAGGCAGGGCTTAAATTAACCATGGTCCCGAGCGTTGGTAAGCCTAGAACTGTACCAGCATGAGCTTTCGGTAGAGGGCCTAAGGTGGTCAAGAAAAAACAAATAATAACAAACAGGCTGGAAATTCTTTTAAACATGGTGAATGGTTCCCTTATGCGCAGAAAGCGTTACCTTGAAAGGATACCACATATTTTGGGATTGTCAAATTTTAGGAATCAAGTGAATATAATATAACCTATTGGAATACATATAGTTATGATGTTCATAAAATTTAGTTAATTCTTTATCTAAAATTAATCTCTGCTTGTCGGCAGATGGGTCGTTTCGGATAAACCGAGGAACATTTTTAAATCCGTCATCGGCTGGATATTGATAATCACCGGCGTAAAACCCGGAGCGTTTTGCAATTGCTCAAGCGGCGCGTGGTCAATGTGGAATTTAATCCCACTATTGTCATTCCCGCGCAAGCGGGAATCCATCTTTACCTGTAAATTCATTTTGTCGGAGTTGAAATCAATACCGCCAGGTTGGGACTTGGATATAGCTATCATAGCTAAATTTTTCCGGTTATTTTGATCTTCGTCTCTTGAAGCTACGCCCCGAATTTGAAGAGAATGATCAAAGCTTTCTACTTGGCCAATTCTATGGCCATCCAATACTGCATCAAAATTAAGAAGACTGACTTCGATTATTCTATCGATCAACTCAGGCCTTGGCCCAGAGTAATAATCCCTTGCATAAACGATCTTATAACGGGCGGAACCGACAGATTCAAGACCAAGGGTAAGAGACGTTTTAGGTAATTTAATTACAACCTTTCCCACATTATTGACACCAAAAAATTTATCTTGAACTTTAGGTGAGTGCAAATTCTGCCATCCTTTAAAAACCGCCGAGTTTTCTACGAGTATTTGTTGAGGCCAGCTAAGCCCATTCATGCCTTCTTTTATCGCAAATCTCACGGCTTGGAATTTTGCATCCTTACCAATTTGCAATTCAACACCAGCAAACCGGGCTATATTTACCAGATATGAAAGAACAGCACTGGCAGCACCTAATTTAGCAATCCCCAGCATATTGGGATAAAACAAATCAATAATCCACACATTGTGATCATTTTTAATCAAGTTAATATTGCGCGACTCTGCTGAATTTAATTTATCTACCATTGACTCGTAAACAAGTTCTGTAGGCGAATAGTAAAGCCACATATTGAATACTTTATGATCTTCTCGCATTTCTTCTTTTGCATAGATAAACCCTTCGGGGCTTTGTCCCTGCTTGACTAAAGTGGGACGAAGTCGATAACGCCCAAGTAAAAAATAGCGTTGGGATACAGTTGAATTGACGAAAACACTATTTTGAACATCATCTGTTCCGTTCATCGCCGCATCTTGACTAATAAACGAGCGTGGATTATTTACAGCCATTGCTCTATCATCCCAATCTGTTATAAAATCTTTATGGCCTCGTCGAAATAATACGGTAAAGCTTGTTTTTACTTCATCGCTTTCAACAGAAATCGTCCCGTTTGCTTCCGCTATCTCTTGCCTAGCTTTGTTTAAACCTTCCCCAGCTCCTCCCAATATTCGCCCTAACGACCTATCCTCTTTGCTTTTAGTTGATAAACCTTCTATCCACAATAACTCCTCATTAGTAAAGTTTGCTAGCGCACCTTCTGTTATGTTTGACCAAGAGGACTCCTCACCTTTAGGGCTTAAAACGACTTTAACAGTACCATCACCTGCTTTTCTTAATTGATAATTTCGAGCGTATGCTAAAGCTTTTTCTCGTAATAGTTGAAAATTAATTGAGCCGCTATTTGAAATTTTTACGCCCACCTCTCCGCCTCTACTAATAATCTGTACATCTATTTTCCCCTGCTTTTGCTCGTCCAAAGCGTTTTCTATAAAATGCCATATAGTCCGGACCAAAGAATTCGTATCTCCCAAAAAAATGCTTACCCAAAGATCCTGTGCTTGGCCAGTAAAATTTACCCTCTCGTGGTAAGGATATGACTTCAAAATATCTATTACTTTATTCAAATTAATATTCCTAACCATCGCCGCATCGCCTGTCTGCATAGCCTCATCAGTGGGAACATTTTCTCCCTTCAGGGAAGGTCTTTCTTTCATTCCCGGAGTGTAAATATGATACTTCATAAATATTCTAAGCACGGTTTTAATTGAAAGATTCCATTGATCTTTTCCAGCATAGTATTCAATAAAATGATCTAATTGCTGATTTGGATGACTCTCTGCCCATTCTTCCAAGGCTTGCGCCCTTTCCTTAATCACCGTTCCATTTGTTTTAATGCCCAATGGCCCTAAAATTCTACTGATGGAAGGTTTGGTTAAACTTTCTGTACCTGCCTCTTTCATTAAGTCATCGAAAGTCCCATTATAAATTAAATTTTTGGCCTTTTGTAAAACAACCCAAATTTTACCAAAATTATCTTTTGCAATTTCCCAAACAGTGTTTATTTTTAAGTCAACATTTGCCTTCAAGCGCACTTCTGTTGAAGAACCAGGAACTTCTTCCCAAACACCATTTTTATTATTTGGATCTAAAATCGTGTCTCTAATTGAATCTACCCCCAAGAATTTTGATTTCGCAATAATTCCACCATATTGCTCTTTACTTCTCTGCCTGACCCAACGATTAGCCCAAGCTCGTAATAATTTTGCCTCTTGGGGTGGTGAATATTTTGAACCAATACCATTATCCGCAAATTTAATCAATACTGATGATCTGGAGATTCCAAATTTATCCGCAATTTCTTGAGCAGAAATATTAACTCTTTTCGTTAGTTTATACTTATAGAAAAATACTAACAAATCATCGACCCATTGGTTAAACCTCCTAATACTTTCAGCTTTATTAGTATTAGGAGTAACTCTGTAAACTGTTCCCACAGAGACTTCAAACAATTTGGCGTAATCTTTAGCAATTCGACTTCGTTTTCCACCTTGACCCTTAATATATGCTATTAAATCCGCAGTTTTCTTACCCTTCTCCCTGATCGCCTGATCTTTAGAAGCAGCCATCGCTGCATCTGGAGATGGACTGATCGGTCCGGTCATCGCAGCATCTTTGATAGAGACAGAAACAAGATCAGTTGAATTCTGTTCTACATCTCCTACCCGCATTGCATTATTAGAGATATCCAATATTTGTCCGGTTGAAACCATTGAAAAGTCTTCTCCTCCGGAAAAATATTTTCTTGGTATGGACTGTTGAGTTATGGGGTCGAGTTCTTCTTTGATATAGTTATAGGCGCCTTTTTTGAAGGCTTGGAGGTAGCGTTGGTAGATTCTTTCCACGTCATTCTGAGGCGAAGCCGAAGAATCTAAAGGTGCCTTAAGATCCTTCGCTGCGCTCAGGATGACAGACTTGTCATATCCCACTCCAGCCACTTTTTTCTTATCCGTGTAGACTTGAGCTAAAATGCTGTCTTTGATTTTCTTTTTGTACCATGTGGCTAAGATGAGGCTGTTGTAGACTTGGCGCAGTTGGGCGAAATTTTTACCTTCGTTGACTTCCTTGGTGAGTTCGGGGATGATGATTTCACGGACGATTTGGCTGCCAAGGGCGCTCGTGTCCTGGATTCCCGCTTGCGCGGGAATGACAGTGGAAAGAGATTGCTTCGCTTCGCTCGCAATGACACTATGAGATAATGCTAAATAATCCTGCTCAAGCATGACTTTTAACTTGCTTTCAACGACATACGCTGTGCCTGCTTTGGCATTTTCATAGACCACGGCTTTCTCAGGGACTATCCAGACTTTATTGAATGTGTTTACTGGAATGTTTGTCGTACCAAATTTTTTAGCAGCTTCTTCATATATACGTTTCCAGAATTTCTTGCCCACCTCACCTTCCGGATAGATGAGGCTGGCTGTTATCTGCTTGAGCATGTAATCTTCGGCTAACAGGTCACGGCCCATTTCAGTTAGGCCAAAGCTTGGGGGAATAATTCTGCCTTTCTCATAGGGAGACAGGTTGACCCAGAGGTCTTTTTCGGGGATGGTTAAAGAGGCTAGAAAATATTTGATTAGTTTGGTGGCTTCGGTTTTAAGTTGTTCTTGATTCTGGATTCCCGCTTTCGCGGGAATGACAGTTGAAGATGTAGGAATGACAGAGGAATCGCCTTGGTCTAAAATGAAATCAAATCGAAAGGGATTATCGGGATGGACTTTGATGCCTTTGAGGATGGGCGGGTTAAATACAGGGCTTAAGGCCACCCTGACCCCAGGTGCGGGCAAACGAAACTCATCTGCATGGGCTTGAGGCAAAGGGCCGATGGAACTCAATAGAAAAATAAAAAGCTGGATTCCCGATAAAAACATTCGGGAATGACAGTTTATAGTGTGGCAAAATGGGGATCTTCTCATACTATGTAAAGTATGCCACATATTTAAATGAAAAACAAGGGGTTAAGGCCGTTTGGGAGGAGACAACGGAGTTTGGGTAAAATCAAAACAATCTGACATGGGAATGAAATGTCTTATTGATCCCTCGTGTCGCTGAAATAATTATCAAAGGTATGATTTTCTTCGAGAATGACGAACAACTGTGAGTGTCGGGTATGACAACCAAATTTTATAAAAGTCCTTAAAGATACGCCTGAATTTTTTCTTCCAATACCTTCTTAAAATCGCGCAGGTGCATCGTGTGGCTGGCGGGTAAGAATTTTTTTAACTCCGTTTGAAAGTTAATATTTTCCTGACGCAGGAGTTTCAGTACCTTTTTTAAATTCTCTTTAGTCCTCACCGCAGAATAGCCGCCTGACAAAAGAAAAAAATAATCATAAAAATCCCGCGGCTTATGCCTCGCAGCAAGGGCTTCAAGCTTACCTATAATAATATTATCCTCTGAAAGCTGTACAAGGGTATAGGCCGGGATATAATCGCTTGTAATCAATGTCCTTGTTTTTTTAAAACGCCCCCTGCCTCTTTGTGAAACCTCAATCTGTACATTAACTTTCATATTATAGGCATCGAAAGAAGCAATACCCAGATAACCACCTGTTGTTTCCTTTGCCTCTGTTACATTGACTGTCATTCCGGTTTTTTCAATATTGGCCAGAGTATTTGTAAATAACTCTTCAATCTCTTGATGGGTAATCCCGTCTCCCGTGAAATCCAAATCTTCCGAAAACCGCGGGCTTTTTAGAATAATACGCAAAGCTGTCCCGCCCTTAAAAAGCAACTTTTCTGAACCGGAATTTTGGTAGAGATAGGACAAAAAAAGGTGCTGGCAATATTCACGCACCACATTCTGAGTGGATGTTTGCTGGAGTTTAGTAAATTTTTCCAGGTTTTCTATGCTGAGCATAAATCTCCGTAACTTTTTTAAGAAGGCTTTTACGTTTAAAAGTACGTAAAAAATTCAAGAATTTTCCTTTATGGATATCTCTAAGGTTGAGGCGGTCATTGAGAGATGTTCTTTTTAAATCCACAAAATAAAGATAGTCCGCAAGGGCCTTCTCCGGTTGGGCCAATAACACAATCTTCCCTTCGATGGTGACGGAGTTGTAACCGGCAAATACGCTTTTTTTGATCCGCTGGTAGGAAAAGACGGACTTGGGCGTTTTAAATTCACGGGTTGGTTTGGTGGTCACTGAGGTGACGGTGTAAACCACCTCCGGGATAATGCCATAATAAGAAAGCGCCGACTCAAGCGAAATGTAAGAAGGTTGGTAAAGCTTATTGGCAATTGAATAAAGAGGCGGATTGCTGTCTTTGAGCATATAATAATTATTGCGCAGCTTTAAAAATAATCCGCTTTTAAGGTTTCGAGAGATAAAAACCGACCCCGTTTTAGGCGAGATACCAAAAACATCGCAAAACTCGCGGGGTGTAAAAATCACAAAGCCGCTATTTTTCAATTTTTCTTGAACTTTTATACGATTCAGTTTCTTAACCATATTGTAGAATAAATGAATTAAATAAATATTAAATTAAATCAGAAAGGGTGTCAAGAAAAGTTTTCGATTCACGAGTTTTATCTATTCACCAAAGCTTTAATGGCGGGAAGGGATTTTTGGGCGGCTTCTTCGCCGCGTTTGATCAGTTGATTGACTTCATACATTTCAAACCAGCTAATGCCTTTTAAATCCGGATGGATGAGGACATCGGCCTGCTTGGCGCTTTGTTCCGCGATCAAAAATTCAGAAGCCTGTAAGGTACGGACGATAATGTCCGCGATATTAGGCGTAAAAATATTTGACATGAACCTGCCTAAACGAAATCCTATAAATTTAAAAGGATGTTTGAAAAATGACATATCGAAACATTTGATAAGATTTTCATCTTCTTTTTTTTGCGCCCAATCAACTTCCTCAGGAGACTGCAACACGTTGACCGCGATAATCTTTTTAACACCCATATCTGTCAATACATTCGTCGGCAGTGGATTTAAGACCCCCCCGTCAATGATCATCTGTTTGACTTCCATGATCGGTTTGATGACACCGGGAATGGCAATGCTTTTGCGCACAGCGTCCAATAAAAACCCCTGCTCTATGACGATTTCCTGGCGGTGTAACAGATCATAGGCCACAATCCTCACTGGGATTTTTGTTTCATGGAATGTTTTATTGTCGAGCTTCTGTTTAAGCCAGCGGGCAATGGCCTCCCCCTGCACCAGCCCTGATATGGGTATAAAAGCCAGGGGGACCACCAAAAACATGAACAGGATGCCAATCCAGAATAATTTAAAAATCATGAATAACAGGACCAATAAAAACAGGATTATGGCGCGCCGCATCGGCGGGTCATAAAGTTTCAGGACGCCTGATTTACTTTCGAATTCTCTCCCGAATTTTTCTATATCATCCGCAGTGTGTCCAATAGACCATAAGCTGGCAATGATGGCCCCCATACTGGTGCCGACGACAATATCAATGGGAATACCCTCACGTTCCAGGACCCGGATAATACCGATATGCGCCATGCCCAAAGCCGCCCCTCCGCCCAAGACCAGCCCGATCATCACCTTGCTGATTTGGCGTGAGAGCCGGCGTATGGTTTGGGCGTATTCACTGTTGGCATCCACTTGAACAAAAGCGAAACCGGGGATGACTTTTTTATAAGTAAACTCCGCGGACTGCAAATGAGGTAAAACCAAAAAAACATCATAGTTAAGTATTTTTTTGATTTCCTGGGGAGCAATATGGCCCTCGGTGTTGACCCCGCTGATGATGACCTGCACACGCTCGGCGTGGAACCTTTCTTTAAGCTGTTCGCTAAGCTTGTCAATCACATGACGGGTGATATCCAGATTTTTTTCATTGTCAATGCTGACTAAATGAATAACGTCTGACTGTGTCAGCGTTTTCATGACCACATCATCCATTTCATTGGGAAGGTCCAGGACAATGTAATTGTAATCATTCATCGGCGCGCTGATAAATTGGCTGATTTTACTCATGAGCGTCGTATTTTGTGGATCGAATTTGACGCTTAAAAGATCCACCGTAAGCACACCCTTGGTGATCGTATTGAGGATAGAGTGATGATCGCCGGCGATATCCGCCAAATCAATGCGTTCCTCATTCTTATCAGAAGACAGGCTCAACAGCAGGATTTTCTTGTCCGTCTGCTCTTTTAAACCCAAAGCCAGATTCGCCGCGTAAGTGGAAGAGCCTGACCCTTGCACGGGCGCGTAGATGGCAATAATGGTGCTTTCTTGAGTATTTTTAGTATGGGTGACATGACTGCGGATACGTTGGGACAAACTCTGGCTTAAGGCCACCGCCAACTGGGGTATTGATTTAAGCAGCTGAGAGAAACTATCTTTGTTGATCCTGATAACAACGGAATCATTAATAGCTTCATAGGTGCGGGAATGATTTTCCCCGGTCAAAGTCGAGATAATGCCAAATTGCATCCCGCGCAGGATAAAATCAACATCTTGCTTTTGTCCCGCAGGATTAAGGCTGTATGAATAGACCCGTCCCGAGACCAATGCATAAAAAGCGTCCGCGGGCGCGCCCTGTTGGCAGATGATGTCGCCTTTGTTAAATTCAACAATTTCGACGTAACGGCTGATGCGGTTTAACGCAAACCAGTTTAAGCCCTGAAAAATAGGGATTTGTTTTAAGATGGGCAGTTTATTGTTAAAAAAGGACGGTAACGCGGTCATTTTATAATCTGATTCTCCATCCATTCAAATTCTTTAGCTAAAATCTTTTTGGCTATTTTTAAATTCTGACGATCGGTATTGTTGGCCCCTTCTTTAAATGAAACTTCAACGCGCTTGCGGGCGTCACAACAAAAACTGTCTGCCAAATCAACGGCATCTTTGCCCTCCTTAAGCCACATCGTTGCGTAGGAACAAACTGCTGAAATGGCAAAAAGCTCTGTTCCTATGTCCACCAGGCGGTTTAAAATGCTTTGCTTGCTTTCCAATTTTTGCTGATATTTAACCATCTCATGAAAAGTTTCGCGGGCCAATTTCTTACTGGCCTCCTGAACAAATATCATATGTCCGCTTAAAGGTTTTGGTAAACCGCTGACACTACGGCCAACGCCCGACGGCAGCCAAAGGCGCGGATACCAAATGGCGTAAAAGCCGGCCATTTTAAAAGCAGCCCCTATTTTAACATTGATTGGTACCTTAGCGCTGAGTAACGGTTTGATCCTGGATAAATGAGGGTCCAGGGCTTCGCGGGCAATGAACAAATGCATGATGTCCGTCGTACCTTCGATGATGCGGTTGATACGCATATCCCGAAAAACGCGTTCAACCGGCCAAAAATCCATGCCGCGCTTGGCCAGCGACGATGAAATTTCATAGCCCTGTCCCCCGCGGATTTGCAGGGTTTCATCGACAATTTTCCAGGACACTTCCGTACAAAAGAACTTGGCAATGGCCGCCTCCAAGCGGATATCACGGTGTTTATCGTCAGCCATCGCTGAGGTGAGCCAGGTCACGGCGTCCATGGCAAATGTATGTGAGGCAATATAACTTAATTTTAACGCCACGGATTCATGCTCGCCGATAGCACTGCCCCATTGATGGCGTTTAGTCGACCATTGGCGCGCCACATTCAAGCACCATTTGCCTGCCGCCGTTGATGCGGCCGGCAAGGTCAAACGTCCGATGTTTAAGGTCACCAATGCTAATTTCAACCCTTCACCTTCACCTAAAATGATGTTTTCACGAGGCACAATGACATTATTAAAACGGATAAGGCCGTTTTGAATGCCGTGAAGACCCATGAATTGACAGCGATGGATTTTTTCAATACCCGGATACTCCTTTTCGACAATAAAGGCGGTGATCTGCTTGATTTCTTTTCCGTTAATGATTTTAGGAGGGGTCACGGCCATGACAACCATCAAATCCGCGATCAGGCCATTGGTGCACCAAAGTTTGATGCCATTAAGCAAAAACGATTTACCGTCTTGCGTGGGAGTGGCTGTCGTGATCATGTTGCGCGGGTCTGAACCGGCCTCGGGTTCAGTCAAGGCAAAAGCTGAGATGGCCCCTTTGGCAAACCTGGGTAAATATTTTTTCTTTTGTTCGGGTGTCCCAAAAAGCTTTAAAGGCTGCGGCACCCCGATGCTTTGATGCGCTGAAAGCAATACCGCGGTGGAGCCGCAATAACTGGCAACCAAATGCATGATGCGGTTATAACTGTATTGGCTAAAGCCCATGCCGTCATATTCTTTAGGGATTTTTAAAGCAAAAGCGCCGAGTTCGACCAGGCCTTTATAGACTTTCTGGGGGATCTCACCGGTCAAGTCAACTTCATCCGGATTAAGATTTTCCCGTAAAAATTTTTCGATTTTGGCCATGTACTCATCGCAAGCTTTTTTCTGTTCGGGATCTTCTTTAGGGAAAGGATGGATCAAATTAAAATCAAGGCAACCTGTAAAAAGTTTGAGGGCAAAGCTCGGCGCTTTCCATTCCTGTTCACGCTGGCTTTCAGCAAATTCAAGGCTTTTAAGTTTTTCCTGGCTGATATTTTTATCGAACAGGCTCATATTTTTTTAGTATAGACGGCGAAGGGGCAAAAAGCAATCACTCTATAAAAAATAGTGACAGGCACTATTTTCTTTTAAAGAAATTAGTGCCTGTCACTATTTTTTATCAGGCCTTGGGACGGTTAATATTTCTCCTAAAAGCGAATATTGATTCCCGCCTAAACGCGCCAGAGGATTGAGTTTGAAGGGGTCTATCAGGGTCCTGCCTTTGTCTTGGCTAACAGCGTTGTCATCGATTAATATGCGATTGATCTTGCCTAAGATCAAACCTTGGGGGTCTTCGCCTATTTCATGAATGGCATATTTTTCACACAGAAACGCGGCCTTGGCCCCTTTAATCCTGGGCAGCGGCCAGCCTTCGACATTCTCCAGACGGATATTAAGTTTATCTATTTCAGAGGCGCCGTGAGGCAAAACAGATGAAGAATTACTGACGTCATGGACTTGCTCGCCGGAAGGAATATGTACGACAAAATTCTTACGTTCGCTGATATTGACCCAGGTATCCTTGCGGGTGGCCTCATCCTTCCATCCCACTGAAAGCATGAGAATGGGCGGATTGCTGGTGATGGCATTAAAAAAAGAAAACGGAGCCAAGTTATAAGTGCCGTTGCCATTGTCAGAAAGGACCCAGGCAATCGGCCTTGGAATGACAAGCTGGATCATTAAAAAATAAATTTGGTCACGGCTACATTGGGTACAATCTATGAGCATGGTTTCGTGTCTGGATTGCTTTTTTTAATGCTGCAATAAAATCAGGATTAACCGTGAGCCCTAACCCTCGTGCCTTGTGCACATCAGCCCAGGCCTTATCGTATTGTTTTAACTGATAATAGCCAACAGCCCGGTTAAAATAGGCCCTCGCATAATTTGGATTGATTTCCACAACCTTGGTCAAATCAGAGATAGCTTCATTGGCATTATTCTCTCGAAGGTAGGTAAGGGCACGGCCCATATAACCTTTGGCAACTTTGGGATTTATGGCAATGGATTGGCTAAAATCAACAATGGCTTGAGCAGGAATGCCCTGCGTATAATAAATAGTCCCACGCAGATAATACGCTATGGCGTCTTTAGGATTTATTTCAATAGCTTGCGTAGTATCCGAAATAGCTTCTGTTAACTTCCTTAGTTTGACGTAGGCAAGGGCACGGTCGGTGTAGCCTTCCGCATTGTTACGGTCTACTTCAATGGCCCTGGTAAATTCAGTGATGGCCGCGGTGAAATTGCCTTGTTTTAAAAATAATACGCCAGCGATGATCAATGCCTTTGCAGATAAACTCATTTTATATACTTTTCCGCTAATTGGGGGACATCTTCCAGACGCACGCCGCTGTGCCATACGTTTTCGGGATAGACCATAATATTGACACCCCTGGCGCACTGGCCTAAACATTTGGCTTGGGCCACGCGGATGTTCGGGTGCAATTTGCGCTCCTTGGCGATTTCGCGCAATTGGCGAAAAACCTCTTCGCCCTTATGGTCCCCGCAGGAGGCTTTTTCACCATTAGCATTATTCGTGCATACAAAAATCTGACGCTGATAAGGTGTTTTATCTGTCTGCATGGATAATTCTCCTAAAGATACAAGCAATTAAACGCGGTGGTAGTATTTTTTGCGCCATCACGCGCGACGCAGACGCGAAATCAGAAACGTAACGCAATCGCGGATG
>Ga0105164_10000716_pt1 | contig 22384 bp, 16 predicted proteins | sample VDWuncwatermetaG_FD_89674 | JGI IMG/M metagenome (GOLD analysis project Ga0105164, IMG submission 89674) | Wastewater microbial communities from Netherlands to study Microbial Dark Matter (Phase II) - VDW unchlorinated drinking water | ecosystem: Environmental > Aquatic > Freshwater > Drinking...
ACCCGCGTGGTCGACATATTGTCCAGATAAATTGGAATCTTCATTTTGTTACCCTCACTCCTTGCTGTACGGTGTTGTGTGTCCCAAGTTTTCGAAGTCTCGCCACGACTTCTGGAAAAACCTCCAAGACATAGGTGATATCTTCTTCCTGATGATCAATTCCCAAACTTAAAACAACGGTGCCCCGAGCCACCCTTTCCGGAATCCCCATCGCCTGTAAGACGTGGGAGTTTTTCATGGCCTTCGAATTACACGCCGACCCGCTTCCCACAAAAATGCCGTTCATATCGAGAGAAAGTAAAAGCGCTTCTCCTTCCACATCACTCACAGAGACACTCACATGTCCTGGGAGCCTCTGGGTGGGATGCCCGTTCAAAGTGACGCCCTCACCCGAAAGGAGGCCTTCCATCAGCCGGTCCCGAAGGGTGGAAAGATGCCCGATCCTCTCTTCCATCTTCGACCTTGCAATCTCCGCGGCCTTTCCCATCCCGACAATGGCGGGAAGATTCTCTGTCCCTGAACGCCTTCCCTCTTCCTGCCCCCCTCCGTCAAGAAAAGGGAGAATCTTCGTTCCCTTCCGAAGATAGAGGGCTGCCGCACCGACAGGACCATAAAACTGATCAGCCGCCAATGTGAGCGCGTCGACGGCGAGCTCATCGACGTCTATAGGAATCGTTCCACAAGCACTGACCGCGTCCGTATGAAAAAGAATTCCATGTTCTCTCGCAATATGCGCCATCTCCCGGATCGACTGAATCGTTCCCACCTCTCCGTTCGCATGCATGACTGAAATCAGAACGGTGTCCGCCGCAATCGCCTCGATCAATTTCTTGGGATCGACTCCACCGAACCGATCGACCGGAAGCCGTGTGACACGGTATCCCTGCCGCTCAAGACGCCGGGCCGCATAGAGGACAGAAAAATGCTCCACACTTGAAATAATAAGATGCTTTCCCCTTTTTTCATTCGCTGCGGCGATCCCTTTGATCGCAAAGTTATTCGCTTCTGTCCCGCAGGAAGTAAAAATAACCTCTTCCCGTCCTGCGCCGAGAAGAAAAGCGACTTTTTCCCTCGCCTCATCCAGCGCCTGTGCACTCTTCCGTCCGAAACGGTGCAGGCTTGATGGATTGCCGGCCTCGAAGCTAAGATAGGGCTCCATCGCCTGACGGACTTCCGGAAGAAGCGGTGTCCTTGAAGCATGATCTAAATAGACCTGACGCATCCTCTCCTCTATGTCACGCCGAGTGGGCCATGATCGGAATGACTCTCCGCCCTGATATCGCCGCAAGCCGCTCTTTGACCCTGTCTTCCTCTTGAATGAGAAGTTCCAAATTCGCCTCGGTCAAGAGTTCATTCACCTTTTTATAGATATTGACCCAGAGAGCGCGGAGCCCGCAATCATGAAGATCAAGATACATGCACCGTTTCTCCCCCTTCATGAAGCGCAGACACGCAACCTCGAAGATCCCTCCTTCAAGGGCCCAGACGATCTGGCGTGCAGTGATTTCCCGCGGGGGCTTCGCAAGGACAAAACCTCCTTTTGCCCCACGCCGGCTTTCAATGACTCCCGCTTGAAGAAGGTGCCACAGGAGTTTTTGAACATATTCCTCCGGCAGATGTTCCGCTTCCGCAATTGCATGGGTGGTTGTCAGTTCGCCGGGGTGATAATTGCGGGCAAGGCACATGGCAATCCGAAGCCCATATTCGCCCTTGTTTGTAATTCTCATCCCTATTCCTCCTATGAGGTTCTGCCTGCCCTGGTGAACGTAACAAATACGCCAGGGCCTGCCCTGGCGGACTATTCCTGCAGGCCAGGGTAATCCAGACTAAAGTTATCTACTATTAAGTATATCATACGTTACGATACCATTACTAGACATATTTTGTCAAGTATTTCCGTCTCAAATAAAGGAGAGGCAGAATATAACATAACTCGTTTATTTATTATGGATTATAGATTTAGTTACAAGAAGGTATCAGAGAATTACTCGGAGACATACCGTAGCCATAGTCTACTCAGTTCGTCAAGACTACCGATTTTCCCTCCGTAGGCCGTGCGTAAGGCCTGTTCAAAATCATCCGTCTTGAGGAGTTCTTCTATAAATTCCCCGAACCGGCGTCGGCCATGCTGGGTAATCAGATACTCCACTAAACTTTCAGATTCGGTATAGAAAAGTTTCTTCTTCTCAATATCGGTCGGATAGGATTTACTCTGAACGAGTTCTGAAAGAGGGAAGTGTTTCCCACTCTGGATCGCCTCCCTCAGCAACCCTTCATCGGTTCCAATGATCCCCCCCTCATAATTTGCAAACCCCTCATCAAACCAGAGGGGAAACCGCTTTCCTCCTCCGATCTCGCTCAAAAGCGTATGGGTCAGCTCATGAGGAAAAGCAAGCTGCAGGTACGGAACAGATGTGCCATGAAGAAAAATTTCCCCCTTTGGGCCGGTGCTGAAACCTCCTGTCAGTTCGGGTGTAATGTTCAATTTCACAAGAAAACTTTTCCATTCGGATTCCTCTTTGACGACGCAGACGGTATATTTTTTCCTCCAGTCATGCGTCCTCCGGAGACGGAGATCGTCCACAATTTTTTCGAGGTGATATTCTGCCCTGTCTGAAACCGCTTTCCCTTCGACAGGATCCTGGTAGTAAACGATGAAATGTTCGGTTTTCCGCACCTGCCACGTGCCTTCGGAAAGAAGGAGTTGACTCTCCTTTGTCGTCGGAGAGGGTGAAACGATGGGGCTTAGGGGAGGGAGTGTTTGAGGAGTTGTCCGGGACGTTTCAGTCGGTGTTTGCGCCTGAACCTCTTGGGGGGGTTCCGATTTTTTCTCCCATTCGGCAAGGAGACTTTCACGTTCCTCGCGCGAGTCATAGACAATTTGCGTGACTTCCCTCCGGGAAAACTGTATCTTCGCCTCCTTGTCAAATTTCAAGATCACTTTTCTTTTATCCTCCTTGATCACAATTCCTCTCACATGATTTCCGTTTTTGAGGATGACGGTATCGGCGGAGAGAGGAGTTGAGAAGAATTGAAGGAATACGAGGAGAAGAAAAAATGCGGATCCCTGTTGTGAGTTGTGGGTTGTGGGTTGTGGGTTTAGTCGTGAGGATGGGAGTGGGGATATTTTTAATTTCAAATTTTCAACCCCACCACTCACCCCAAACCCACTTCTCACAACTCACTTCCCACTTCACGCAGTTACAAGAGGTTTACAACCCGCCAAGACTTCTACAAGTCTTTCAATCACTTCTCCCATGACCCGATCGGGCGTCGAGGCCCCCGAAGTGATACCGACGGTGAGAGGGCCACTCTTCGCCCAATGTTCCGTCACGACGAGTTCCTTTTTCCCGACCGGTTTGTGGCGTATGGCGCCTTTGGAAATGATGCAGGCCGCATCTTCAATATGATAAGCGGCTGTTTTCTGAATGGCGATTTCGCAGAGGTGGTTGGTATTGGAACTATTGTATCCCCCGACGACGATCATCACATCCATCCCCTCTTCAAGGAGCCCGACGACCGCATCCTGCCGTTCCTGTGTGGCGCTACAGATCGTGTCGAAAGAGCGGAAATGCGCCTCGAGGTTCTCCGGCCCATATTTTTGGGCCATTGTCTCGCTGAAAAGTTTTGCCACCGCAAGCGATTCGCTCGAAAGCATCGTCGTCTGGTTGGCGCATCCGACCCGTTCAAGATCTTTGTCCGGATCGAAACCGGATGATGCCACACGGCCAAATTTCTTAAGAAATGCTTCTTTCGATCCGCCGCTTAAGATGTACGCGCAGACTTCCTTGGCCTCAAACAGATCGTAGAGGACAAGAAATTTCCCACCGGGAAACTGCGTGGCGCGCGAAGAAGTCGCCCGCGTTTCTTCATGGTCAAATTTTCCATGAATAATGGCGGTGTACCCATCCTGTGCGTATCGTTCGACCCGTTTCCAAACATGCACCACCGAGCCGCAGGTTGTGTCGACAAGGATGCACCCTTTGGCCTTCAGTTTTTCAAGATCTGCGACCGTCATGCCGAATGCGGGAATTAAAACAACGGAGTCGGGTGAAACGACATCGAATCCCTGACCGTCGAGAAAGGAAATTCCCATCTCCTTTAAGCGGTTATTGACGCGGGGATTATGGATGATTTCGCTGGTGAGATAAATTTTCCGGTCAGGAAATTTGAGGCGGGTTTCATAGGCGTAATCGACCGCCTTGTCGACGCCGTAGCAAAACCCAAACTCCTGCGCCAGACGAATCGTAAGCTCACCCACGCGGTAAGTGTGCCCTTCCGCTTTCAATTTTTCAACGAGGGCACTATGATAGTCTGCCACAAGGGTCTCTTTGATCTCGCCCTTGAGCCCGAAGCCGTGCTTGAAGTATGTGGAATCTGTGGTGTTTGGTAGGGTCATATGAAGGGATTATAGCAAATTTGGAGAGAATCTTCAACGCTAAATCGCCTGCTCAACCCACCGTTCCCTCGGGGACACATAAGGGACGCTTTCCAACGCGTCCGCCCGCCGCCGCCCGCCGCCGTCCGGGGCGCGCACCGCATCCGGCTTTGGTATATCCAACAGTGCCTCGAAGCGTTGGTACATTTCCGGCTCTAATCGCCCAGCTCCCATTTGTCTTCGTATAAGGGATAATGTTCTTTCCCTATCGATTCTCTCGGGAGGTACGCGCACCAAGACATCTGCTTCTTCAGCAAATAGAAAGGGTTTTAGTTTTCCAAAACGGCGCCGATCCGAAGCGCTCTCTAAGAGGATGGAACGAAGTTCTTCTGGTAACTTCGCTCCCATCTTTTCTGCGGAAAATGCTAATTCATAACTTTCCTTTCCAACTAATTCTTCATTCGGAAAGTCAAATACAAGTTTTACATCTCCTGAACCAGGCAACGCCCCCTTTTCATCGTGCTCAGGTCTATACTCCCAAAAAGTGCCCCGGCCCGGTATCCCGTAAAATCCGTATTGAAGAATAGCCAAAGCAAGATTGGCCTCCGTCACATGGGTCACAACTGTTCTTCCGTTTAAAGATTTCGGACGACGCGTCCCGGTATCAGACTCCATGATAAGAAAGCTGTATCTTTTTTGACCCTCTCTTTGGCTCACTTTAATAAGAGTAGGGGCATTACGGTTAATATCCGGAGAGGGGAAAATATTATGACCACTCCAGAGGTATCGGGCCAAATCTTTTTTGGGACCTTCCCATCCTTCCGCCCAATAATAAGGCAGAACAACAACGTGGTCGTTCTCTGCCAGGTGCTTTTTTATCCAACGATATGCATTTTTAAACGAGCCTTCGAAAACCGCTCCATTATTCTCCCGCCGGCCGCCGTCGTTCGATCCTTCCTCACGTTCAAGCTCTTGGAATGCAGGCGGCGACCATCCATCGGTTGGAATCAGGACTGTGATCCGCGTTCCTACAGTAACCTGAGAATCAAAGGGTCTGCTCGTGTCCAAAATATGTTGAAATTCGCCAACGGTTCTTATTCTTCTCCAATCGGGATTGATAAAGCGTCGACCTTTTCCTTTTGACTCTATCCGTACTTCTCCGTTAGAGGCGTTAAGGGACACACTGATAATTGAAGACAATCCTTTTCCAGGGCTCTGCGTGCCAAAACGAGAATATCCCCACTGCGCGGCCTTAAGGATATCATCGATCTCTCCTCGCAAATTCCTTGAGGTAATTTCAAAGAACTCCTCTCCTTCCCCTTGAATCGTCCGAGTAGCGAGGAGAAGTTTTCCTGACTCTTTTGCTTCATTCTCAGCGTGTCTAATGTTTTTCAATAATTCTGTGACGATGAAGTAAAGCCCTTGTCTGACAGGCCCTCCCCATAGAGAATTTTCTTCCTCTTCTGAATAAGGAAACGTGAACTGATGGGCGATTTCCATCACAAGATGAAAACCTTCCATTGTTCCCACCTCTATATTGGTGCCCACGAGTTTTGTTACATACCCTTGTTTTTCCATTTCTTCGGCGATTCTGGTTAACCCTTTATCTGAATCGTCGACGGCATCCCGCCGGCCGCCGTCCCGGACGGTCCCATCGTCTTCCTGAGTAATAAGGAACTTTACCGCCGCAAACGCTTCTTCCGCATCCTCTCCTTCTACAGTCAGTCTCACAGAATGACCCTGCTCTGCAGCAAGCATCAGCAGCGATAGGATACTTCTTGCATCCGCTGTGCCCATCCTTTCATTCGTCACATTTATCAACCGAATTTGAGTGCCATCGAATCGCTGTGCGACCTTCACAATGTCCACAAGCACCCTCATGTGAAGACCGAGGGGATTCGTCACCACGAACGTTTCTTCAATTTTCTTTTCACCGCCGTCACGCGTGTATTCTACAGCGAGTTCAGCTTTGATCTTTTCCATCACCTCTTCTGCATCCTCTCCTTCTACCATAACCTTGAGCTCGTCCCCTTCTTCTGCAGCAAGTGTCATCAGTTCCATAACGTTCTTGGCATCTGCGACGTCGCCTGTTCTAAGATGCATCATCGCAGCGTTACTTTTAGATGCATTCACGACCTTGGCAATTTTTGCAGAGGGTCTTGCATGAAGCCCTAGAGGGTTGGTCACTGGAACGATTTCTTCAATCCGCTTCTCGACACCATCAGAAGCGCCCTTTCCCTCGCCCCGCTCTACCTTCTGCTCTCTTTTGGAAAGACCCGCTGCAGGGAATTCCCTTTCGTGCCGCAACTCCTTGAGGACCTGAGACAACTTGCTTCCTGGTGGGAAATGGGTCAGGAACCAAGCGCCCCATCGGGAGCCCCACCACTTCTGCCCCACATCCGCATCGATGATCGCTGCAATTCTCGGAAGCCGCAGACTTCGGATATCTCGTGTCACACCGACATGGAATTTTTCAATATGGACCCTGTGCAATGCCTCTTTTAAGACATCTGATGGAATCTGGCTTGCCTTCTCCTGAATCGCAAGAATCTGCTCGACTTTTTCTCCCTGCAAAGTCTTCTCGCCTTTCTTGAAAAGCTCCTTCATCCTTGACCGTGCTACCACAGTGATTTCTTCATCTGTAAGCAAAATAATTCTTGAGATCTTAACGACCGCTTCCTTTGGTAAAATACCTGTTTTCTTTACTTCTCCTTCTTTATCCAGATAATAAAGCTCCCGCCACTCTGGACGAAGTTCGCGTAGTGGCCGGGTCCCTCCGAAAATCATTCCTCCGATCGCAAAGAGCTGTGTCAATTCATGACTCATTAAAGTCCAGCCTGGATAGAGGCGTCTACCCGTCAGGGGATCTTTCGCCCCAACCAGAAGCCATGTAATATAGGAACGGCCGATTCCTTCTTTACCCACAAGAAGGACCGCCTCTTTTGTCTCTTCGTTGTAGAGAATATTCCCGTGGAAGACTTCGATTCCCAGGACCTGAGCCAGATCCTCCCGGTTCGGCATCTCCCCTCCTATATACAAGACCTCTTCCGCAACCCTCATCAGAGGTTCCTCCACGAGTTCTGAAATTTTTGCTCCCCTTTGGACGTCGTTTTGGATCTGTTTGACCCACCGGAGAATCTCGTTTTCCTCGGAAATGTCACGCCGTGTTAAGAGAGAAAGAACTTTTTTATCTTCTCGAGCAAGATTTTCCGCAACAATTTTGATCCGACGTTTATGATTTTCGCGAACCCTTCCCAAAAAGGATTCGGGAGATTCCTCCGTGAGGGTCACCCACTTTCCGTCTTCGAAACGATCTACCTGGATGCCATTCCGTCCAATAAACCGGAGGGCAACCCCTACTCCTCCCTCAGCTTCTCGATCATCAAAGTCATTTCCGAAACTCATATTTTGAATATTAAAATTCGGGGCCTCCGTCATGATGGCGGTGACTTCATGTCCTCCCTCTCCATCCACCTGGATCGATGGAAGAAATTCCTCAAGATTCAATTTCTGACTGTCCTCTTTCCAACCCGCAGCCATCACTGGCGAAAGATTCACATCCATGAGACGATGGAAGACGTTTGCTTTGAAGGTGTCTGTAGTCCGGATCAGTTCTTCGAGCCTGTCCCAGTCCGCGAAGGAGACCTGTTTCTTCCCTCCTAAAGCACCCGGAAGAGCCCCGTTGACATAAAGAATCCCAAACTCATCCAGGTGGTAGATATAAAAGCGCCTTTTCATCCATTCCGCAACTTCTCTGAGTCTTGGATCATCTCGGAAATTATGAAGATCGACTTCTGGAATGAGTTCAGCATCTTCTCCTTTTTGCCGAACGGCTTCTTCATTGTAGTGCCGAATTTCTTTATTCCGTGCCTCAAGGAAGGCCTCGCCACCATACACACTGTCCCAAGCCTCATCCAAACCAGGATAACCCATCATGGTAAAAAGAAAGACAAGTTCATCTGGCCCGAAGAGATAGATCCCTCTCCCTTGAAAAGTCTTTTCAAATTTCAGAAACATGTCATAAACGGCTAAAGGAGAGACGGCCTCTTGCGATCGACCGCGACTTTTTCCAAAAATATCTCCCATCATGATAATTTTGTCCACATCCCGCTCAACAGCCCTCCTTAAAAGAAGATTCAGGACCCGTGCATCCATTTTGATATCACCGATCACTGCGGTCTCCGGCACCCTCGGATCTCCTTCCCCGTCGATAGTCCGGATAAGACGTTGAAACTCGTCCGCTCGGCGGAGACGCTTCAGTTCGGTGGCAAGACGGATACGGAAGTCTTGCGGGATGACAAACTCGGAAACGGCCTCTTCCGGCCATCCTTTCGGATTCAAGAGGCGGACAAGGGGAGGAAGGGCAAGACTGAGAGCAAAATTGGTATAGATCTGGCGAGTTCTTCTTGTAAGATTGATAAAATTCCTTCTAAATACGTCTTCAATTTCATCCACCGTTTCCATGTAGCGTCTTAGGAAAGCGACATCGATAGAGAAGTCGGGTGACTGCGCAAGTGAGAGGAGATACCCTTTCAATTTCTCTCTCTTTTCCTTCCCCATAAGGATGAGACGGCCTACTTCACCCAGAAGACCGAGGAGCTGTGCGGTGAAAACGTCGGGTGAAGTCCCAACCAGCTCCGGATCGTGGCGGATCGCGGAAGATCGTAGAAGGGTTACCCAGAATTCCCAAAAAATCTCCTTAGGGGGTGTGTATCGAGGATCGACCAAGGAAACATGGATGAGAATCCGTCCCTCCCTTTCTCTGCGCATCAGTGTTTTCATCCCGCGGGCAAACCTGAAATGATGATGCCGTGCAAGACTTGCAAAAAGCTCCCTTGTTTTCCGATACGGCTCTTCGTCTTTGTTCAAAAGTTGCGAGAAAAGGGTATAGGGACTTGTTAGAGGTTTGTGAGGAATGAGATAGCCTCTCGCATCAACGGCCTGAACCCCCTTAAAAATTTCAATTTTTTCCCCAAGAATTTCGGTCGGAAGACCCCGTCCAAGCAAGGCATAACTGGAATGGAACTGGGGAGACTTGACCAGAGGGCTGACGGTATGTTCACCGCCATCTCTTGCGGATGTCCCAGAAATCGCTTGTCGAAGGGCCTCGTCTCCGACGGCCGATTTTGGCCTCAACAAAGAAGAGCCTGGGCAAGGGGAAAAACGTCTCCCCACTGCGGAAGGAAGGCGTTCCCCTGCCCAGGCCCATTTAGGACAAAGGGATGTAACGAGGAAACATTCGATCAAAATGAGTGTGATGAGATGTTTGAGATTTTTTGTCATTTGAATCGCTTTAAAACTCTTTCAAATCTAGGGTAAAAACATCCGCCACAAAGATTGGCGGATTATTTTCGGCCTAATGACTTATGTCGTCCTCCAGACTCCATAAGTCATAGCCTCAAATAAAAAACCGAGCCGCCTTTCCAGGCAACTCGGTTTCCTCGGTCTGCTTCATTGCCTCGGGGTCTCCTTCGACTTCGCTCAGGATGATTCTCCTTCGATGTCTCTCAGGATCATTCGAAGGATCATGAGCAACGTCGAATGAGAAGGATGGTGAGTCCATCGAACCACTGCCGTGACCTTATCCCATTCCCTGCCTGCCGGCAGGCAGGGGCTTCGCCCTTTCGGGTCTGCAGGCGAATGGGAGCCCTAGGTCGCGTCACCCCTTCGGCACCACTTACAGCGTAAGACCGCTTCCCCCATCCAGATCCGCAGTTATCTGGAAGTACTTTCTTTCAGCTTGAAACTTACTGGGAAAGTATACCTGATAAAGGGGGTATTGTCAATGGAGAATTTATAACTTCTGCGTCGATTTACTTATTGTAACTCAAATGAAGGCATAAGTTATGGAGCTTGAAAAGCGACATAACTTATTGCCTGAATTTGACCCCGCTCTTTTGGTAATTGTTTTACCCTTGCCAAAAGGGCGGGGTAAATTCGGCCAGGCGACTTACGTCACTTTGTTCCATAAGTCGTGGCCTCATTTAGAGGTTGCGTGATCGAATCCGGCTTAAACCGGCTTTGCCGCGAGATCTGTTTTTTATCTCCTGTGAGCGGCTTTCTGGAAATTTTGTTCCCTTCGGCTACCAAGGGCTGCTTGACCTTCTCGGTGCCCTGGTAAGCCGGCTCGCTTCTGAATTTTTTGGGGGGATGGGTCACGAGCTTTTTGGTGAGAGTCTTTTCAGAGTTGGTTTTAAGCTTCCCCTTGATCGCTTCTCCCTGAATCGGTTTCCCCCGTTCTTGGGTGAGAAGTGTCTTGTCCACGCGTTTCCTTTCTTCGGAGGTCTTCGGAGAGGGCTTTTCCGGAACCTTTTGGGACGCAGCACTGACCCCCTGAAGGGAAAAAAGAGAAAGAATCAAAAAAAGGATTGTCTTTTTCAATTCCACACCCCCGGAATCTTTTGCTTGCATTTTGGACACATTCCCCCTGACGGCGTCAGGAGATCCCTCAAAATGGTGTAGCCGTAGCGCTCGATGAGGACAGTCTTGCAGGTGGGGCAATACGTATTTTCATACCGACCTACCTGTCCGGGAAGATTTCCCGCATACACAAACTTTAACCCCGCTGCTTCGCCGATCTGTGCGGCGCGTAGCAGTGTCTTTGTGCTCGTATTTTCAGGATCTGTCATCTTGTAGTCTTTGTGAAAGGCGGTGACATGCCAAGGGATTTCCGGGGAGACTGAAACAAGAAATTTCGCGATGCTCGCAAGTTCTTCATCCGAATCGTTGAAACCGGGGATCGTGAGCGTCACGATTTCAAGCCAAAATCCCATTACTTTCAACCGTTCAATCGTCTCAAGGACCACCTTTAAAACACCTCCGAGCTGACGGTAATGCCGGTCGTCAAAACTTTTCAGATCCACTTTGTAGAGGTCCACCCAGGGGCGAATAAATTGGAGAACCTCTGGCGTCCCGTTTCCATTTGAGATATAGGCGCACTTGAGGCCTTCGCGCTTTGCGACCTGAAAGACTTCTACCGCCCATTCGCTCGTGATGAGAGGTTCGTTATAGGTACTGGCGAGGACCGGTGCATGATATTTTTTGGCAAGCCGCACCAATTCCTCCGGCGTCACATATTGCGGCGGTGCGATCGCATTCGGGTCGCGGATCGCCTGGGAGGTAATCCAGTTCTGGCAATTATGCGTGGCGATACAGGACGCCAGATAAGAATGATCCTTCTCAACTTCCATGTTATAGACATAATCATCAAATTTCCTGATATGTATCCGTTTAATTTTGATGTAAAAATAATTACTGTCTTCGACGGCAAAACTCCTTCTCGACATCGTTGGATACCAATTAACAAAATAGATGAAAGGAGCATATGTTGCAGAACGTCCAATAATTTTTCGCTCCGGATCTTGCTTGCATTTGATGAGTTGAGGTAGTCTTCCGGTTTTTAATAGGAGCCATTGAAGCCCCGTTGCCAAATTTTCCGAAACTGTAGTAATGGAAATTTTCCCATTCGGATAACAATGTCCGTCTCCCTTTACATACGCAGCAATAAAAGCCTCAACAACAGGACGATGAGCTTGGTAAAGAGCAGTTGGAACACGTTTTTTCTGAGACCCCGTTCCACAAATTTCTTCAAAGAAAAGGGCCACGGAACTTTTAGAGAGAATAACACCCAAGGTGGTATTTCGTTTAACCACTTGGGCCTTAACTCCAAAAATTTCCTGAACGAGATCTTGAATTCTCTCTGCTAGCTTCGTTTCGTGAAGTCCTACGGCGAAAACAACCTCTGCGGCAAGGACCCGATCTTTGTCATGAAGGACGCATCCTTCCGCACAGTAGTAACCGAACAACTCGGCCAACTTTTCATCAAGCGGAATATGTTGAAGAGTCCCAGGCCCACGCTCTTTCGAAAACCGAACGCGGTTCTCCTCAATCAGAAGCTGGCCGGGCCGTGTAAACAAGTTGTCCAAATTCCATTTCCCATTTTGCACCTTGCTGCGCAGATGTCTCACATGGGAAGGGCTTTTGCTAACCAAACGACCGATTTCTCGAGACGATAATCCTTGTTTTGTCAGATCAAGAATCTTTTCGAGGAAAGGACGGCTTAAAATTCTTTTGTGACGTATAGGTTTTGCTTTGTTCTTTAAAAGCTCCGCTAAATCGAAAACCGTTTCGTGAGAAAAATTGTAATTCTTAGGAATGGCAAGATAATGTTGAGGGGTTAAGTCTTTGGCGGGCAAAAAAGAAGGGGCCGGGAGCGGTTTGTCCTTTTGATAGTGAATGGCCAGAACTTCGTGGTCAGGAGTCAACTCCAATGGAAGTTGATAATAGGTTTGAAGTTCCAAAATATCTCCCTGATATTTATGCTTAAAAAGTGCTTTGACCGGATGGACTTCACCTGTGTGGGTGTAAACCGAAAGTCCTTTAAGATGGGCGATGGAAGTACCGTTTGCCTCAGAGATGATTTCCGCTTTTGAGAAAAGTTCTCCTATCGCTACTGGTCCCTGCTCAGTAATGATAAACACCTGGGACGTGAGACAATAGCCGCAGTGAAAATCACACCCGAGCATCCCGAAACTGAGGGCGTCACGACCTGGAAAGGCATGGAAGAAAGGTTTCTTCTCGATCGGGTCGCATTGGAGCGCTCCGACATATCCTGTTGGAACGTAGAGGACGCCACCCCGGTTGAACCGAATCCTGCAGATACCGTCACGTCCTTCGCGGATCAGGCACCGGTGGCCGCAGGAAAAACAACGGACCTCTTGGTCGGGGAGTTTTTCGTAAAGAATCCCCTCTTTCGTATGTTCTGAAAGGAGTTGTTGGAGTGTGACGGCTTCCGGCATCTTACTACAAGTATACCCTCAAAGAGGCAGAGAAGCAAGAAACAGAGAAGCAGAGAAAAACTCGATAAATCTCTGCTTCTTTGCCTCTCTGCGTCTCTGTTTCTCTTGAATTCAGGCAGGGCTCCGTTTGAACATCGCGATGGCGAGCCCGAGCATGAGGAGTGAAAAAAAGATGTTGAAGGAAAGGTCGAAGGCGACCGGGAAGCGATGCACTCCGTAAAGAATCCACCGGAACTGATCGACACCGTAGGTGAGCGGATTGAGGCGGGTGAGGAGTTTAAGCCAGGTCGGAATCCGGTCAAGGGGAAAGATAGCGCCGCTCAGGAAAAACATCGGCATAATGACGAAGTTGGCGATCGTTCCGAATCCCTCGAAGGAGGTCATCCGGCTCGCCAGAACGATCCCCATCGAGGTACAGGTAAAGGCGACCAGAAACATGGAGGGGATTAAAAGGAAAAGGGAGGAAAATGAAAGAGAAATATGCAGCAGGGGGGCGAATGCGAGGACCACCAGCCCTTGCAAAACAGCGATGGTGCTTCCGCTCGCCGCTTTCCCAAAAGCGATCGAACTTCTCGAAATGGGCGAGACAAGGATCTCTTTCAAAAATCCGAATTCCCGGTCCCAGATAATGGAGATCGCCGAGAGAAAAGAAGCAAATAGGAGATTCATCGCGATAATCCCCGGAAAAAGGTAGTGTAGGTACGGCATCTCCATGTCTGAATGAAAGACGGGGCCCATCCCGATGCCGAGGAAAAGGAGCCAGAGAATCGGCCGGGCGAGCGATCCGAGGAGCTGGGTACGGTCACGCCTGATGCGGACCAGATCTCTGAGCCACACCGTGTAAATCGACTGAAGTTCCATTCCTAGGGATGAGTTGTGGTCACTTCTCAAATTAGCGCATTCTTCCAATCCACTTCCTGTGAAGGTCCCGCAGCTGATCCTTCTCCGAGGCATCTTCCTCGCGGATTTCGCGCCCCGTCAGTTTCAGAAAGACCTCCTCGAGCGATCCAACCCCGAGGGAGCGTTTGAAAGCGGTCGGGGTATCGAGTGCAATGATCTTCCCCGCGTCGATAATCGCAATCCGGTCGCATTGGTCCGCTTCTTCCATATAATGGGTAGTCATAAAAAGGGTGAGCCCTTCCTTTTTCTGAAGGTCCCGGACATAGGTCCAGATGTATTTGCGCGTCTGCGGATCGAGGCCAAGAGTCGGCTCATCCAGGAAAAGGAGTTGCGGGGAATGGAGGAGCCCGCGAACGATTTCAAGGCGCCGTTTCATTCCTCCCGAAAAATATTTGACAAGGTCGTTACGCCGCCCGCTCAAACCGACCATGGAAAGGAGCGATTCCATCCGTTCTTTAGTCTCTCTCCAGGGAAGGTGATACAACATCGCGTGGAAACGGAGATTCTCAAACGCGGTGAGCCGTTCGTCAAGGCTTGGATCCTGAAAAATAATCCCGATCGATCGCCTCACCTGATTCGGCTCTCGCACCACATCATACCCCGCCACGGTCGCCTCCCCTCTTGTGGGGGAAAGAAGCGTACAAAGGATATTAATGGTGGTGGTCTTGCCTGCCCCGTTGGGGCCTAAGAAACCGAAGAACTCTCCTTTCTCTACGCTAAAAGAGACATCCTCTACAGCCCACAAAGGACCAAAGCTCTTGGCAAGGTTTTGAACCTTGATCATCTTCTCTCCAGAGTTTTTATAACTTATTTAAAATGAATAGGTTACGGAGTGAATCGAAACGGTAGGCAAAAAAATTGGGCGCTTTTAGCGCCCTTCGTTTTTTGAGGATTCCATACTATTAATTCCCCCCAGCCTAGTGTTTTGATAACTACTTTTTTAATGAGCCTACAACTTACGTCGTCCGACGTAAGTTGTTTGGGCGAATTAAACCCTTGACATCAAAGATGTCAAGGGTGAAATTCAACCACAGACTTACGAGCGCGTTGCTCCGTAAGTCTGGGTTTCATTTCAAAAAAATTCCCGTCGGCGAAGGACTCGGATGACTACCTCTTTAATCACTCCGATCTGTTTGTTGACATAAGGCTGGCTGATCGTTCCGTGGTTGAGGTTTGCCGCAATTTCTCTCTGGGTATACCCATCTTTCAGCCGCTTGTAGATCTCCCCCTGCATCGGTTTCAAATTCCGGAGGATTTCCTCCTCCAGTTCCTTAAACTCCGTTTCCTGCCGTCCCTGAGATTCCACCCATCGCTTGAAGAGAGTTTGTGTGATGTCCCCGGAAGCGCCGCGGTCCTTGAGAACCGCTTCGTCAGTCTCCTCAATCTCCTCCGTACGGTGGACCCCAAAGAGGAGTTCTATGTCTGAAAGGAGGCCATAAGGAATTTCCCGTCTTGCCCGTTCCGTATAATAGGTGTCTCTCAGGAAATTACTGATGACAGAGTCGATCTGCAAGGTCACCCAGTTTTTGAGACTCATCCCGTTTGAATCGTTTTCATCGTACTTTCCGAACGACCGCCAAACGCGGATGCGACATTCCTGGCAGCAATCCTGGTAGTCGTGGTAATCCGCTACCTTGCTCGCGACCTTTTTCTGAATCAGCCTTTCATAGTCTTGGATATTTGTGTCGACCATCGTCTCACCGTCGTCATTCTTCTTTAAGTATATCTCATTTTGGAACTTTTGTCAATAACAAGAAAGACTAGTAACGGTAAGAATCTCCCGACTTAAAGGGAGCATTTTTTTGAGGCTGCGGGGTTTCAAGAGGTTCCCCGCACCCTGAAAGAAATGTCATCACGCAAAGCGTCACAAGCAAAATCACTCCTTTTGGCATCCTCATCTTATCCATCCCGTACCCTTTCCTTCCGGACTCCTCGAGGAAAGTATACTCAAAATCGTCCGGGAGATCAAGAGAAGGGGGTTGAAAGGAAGTCACGAGATGTGGTAAGGTAACGACATGCTCTCTCTTCAAGAGATGATCAAAAAAGGCGGTTCCTCTCTTCTCGATCTCATTTATCCGCCGCATTGTGCCCTGTGTGAAAAACGGCTCGCGATGGATGAAAGGGGCGGCCTTTGCCTCCGGTGTCTTTCCCAAATTCCGAAAAATATTCCTCCCTTCTGCCCAAGTTGTGGGAGGCATTATGCCGGCGTAAAGAGCGCTCCGCGATGCGGGATGTGTGAGGGGAAACATTTCCCTTTTGATCACCTCTGGTTCGTCGCTCCCTATGAAGGGGCCCTTCGGGAAACGCTTCACAAACTCAAATATGAGGGAAGAAAGCCGATCGCAAACTCTCTCGCCCAACTCCTTATCACATTTCTGAAAGACGAACTTCATCCTTTTGTATTCGAAGAGGTCCTTCCTGTTCCTTTGGAGCGGCAGAAAGAGAGAGAACGACAGTTTAATCAATCCGCCCTCTTGGCCAAGGCGCTTGCCGAAGCGCTCCATATTCCTTTCTCTTCCGGAAATTTGATTCGCGTCCGTGCCACGCTTCCCCAATCCTCCCTTCCGAGGGAAAAAAGGGTTGAAAATGTACGGGATGCGTTCCGCGTGAGAAACCCTTCTCTTTATGCCGGAAAAAATCTCCTTCTTATCGATGATATCGTGACAACGGGAGCCACACTTTCCGCCTGCGCAGAGGTCCTCCGGGTCGCGGGGGCAAGAGAGATTTCAATAGTAGCGCTCGCGGGAGGAGTCACAGGATGAACATCCTTCAGAATTACATCTTGAAAGAAGTCGTCGTCGGTTTCCTCATCGCGATGCTTCTTTTCACTTTCATCCTTCTCGTTGGAAACCTTGTGAAACTTGCTGAGCTTGTCATGACGAAAGGCGTTGATCTTTTCTCTGTCATGAAACTTTTTCTATACCTCATGCCGTATCTATTGGGGTTCACGATTCCACTGTCCCTTCTGACCAGCACGATTTTTGTCTTTGGACGCCTTTCGGCAGACCGCGAAATCATTGCCATGCAGGCGAGCGGCGTGCGTCTCTTTAAACTCGCTTTCCCCGTTGTGGTGCTCGGCCTCCTTCTCAGCCTCGGCTCTGTAGCCCTGAATGACCAACTCCTCCCCAAAACCCATTTTGCCTACCGCAAGCTTCTGAAGGAGATCGGCGTCAAAAACCCGACGAGTATCCTTGAAGCGGGGACGTTTATCGAGGGGTTTGGCGATTATGTTCTCTTTATTTACGAAATTGATAAGGGGATACTCAAAAATATCCGAATCTACCAGCCCCAAGAAAATCGTCCTCCGCGCACCATCATTGCCAAAACCGGCCAGATTCTCACCTCCCCCGACAAAGACGTTATCACGCTGAAACTGACGGATGGCACCAGCGACGAATCGAATCCACAACATCCGGAAACTTTTTATAAACTCAATTTCAAGACCTACCTCATCAATCTGAGACTCTCAAGTGCTTTCAAAGAAGACATTTCAAAAAAACCGAAAGATATGGGCCTCAGGGAACTTTCGCAGAAAATCAAGAAATACCAGAAAGAAGGAATTGACATCGCTCCTTTGGCCACAGAAATCCATGAAAGACTTTCCATGGCATTCTCAAGCCTTGTCTTCATCCTCATCGGCCTCCCGCTCGCCATCCGTACCGGTCGGACGGAAAAATCAATTAATTTCGCCGTCAGCATGGGAGTGGCTTTTATCTACTGGATTTTCCTCGCTTTGGGAGAAGCCCTGAGTTTACGCGGAATTTTGGACGCATCTTTCGCCATGTGGCTTCCGAATATCCTCCTGGCTGCCATCGGTCTTTTCCTCACTGTCCAAACGCTCGAGGGGCGTCCATGAATATCCTCGACCGATATCTTTCAAAAAACTTTCTGATCCCCTTCGTGATCTGCATCCTAACCTTTAGTTCCCTGGTCATCGTGATCGACCTCTTCAACCGTCTGGATGAACTTCTCAAGTTTCGTCCTTCTCTCATCCTTCTCCTCAACTTTTATCTCCATTTTATCCCTTTCACTTTCGTGCAAACGAGTCCCGTGGCACTCTTGGTGGCGTGCCTCTACAGCGTGGGACTTTTGAACAAGCACCACGAAATTACTGCCATGCGGGCCAGCGGGATGAGCCTTTTTCGTATTCTCCTTCCCTTCCTTGCGTTAGGCGTCCTGGTCGGGGTCTTCTCTTTTTGGGTCAATGAAACGATCGTTCCGGCGGCAATGGCCAAGGTCAATTTCATCAAGGAAGGAAAACTGGAATCGCAGAAAGGCTCTTCGAAAGAGAAGATTTTAAAAAATGTGGCGCTCTTTGGAGAAGGGAGGGATTTGATTTACGCCTCCTCCTACGATGCCAAGAGGAGGGTTCTCCATGATCTGGTCATTTTCCGTGACGACGAAAACCATGTTCCAGTACTCAAAATCCAGGCGGAAGAGGCCCGTTTTGCAGAAAACAGCTGGATCCTCTCACGCGGTAGAAAATATCAACTCGACCCCAAAGGAAAATTGGTTGGAGAGCCGTTCTTCTTCACTAAGGACAGATTCCCATCGTCTGTGAAACCGGAGGATCTCCTGAAAGCGAAACGTCAGGGAGAAATGATGAATTTTCAAGAACTCCGGGCCCATATTAAAAGACTGGAAGGAAAAACTTCTCCTTCTGTCATCCGCCGGCTTCGTGTGGAACTTCACAAAAAGATCGCTTATCCTTTTTCAAATCCTATGACGATTCTGATCGGATTTCCTTTGGTGTTCAGGGAGAAGCGGGCGGTGGGGATGCTGCGGGGTATCGGAATCAGTGCGGCGTTATGCTTTTCCTTCTATGTCACCTTCGTCATCACAAGCAATTTGGGTCTGCAAGGAATCCTCCCCCCTTGGCTTGCCGTTTGGTCAGCGAATCTCTTTTTCGGGATAGGAGGCATTGTTCTCTTATGGCGGGCGCGATAGGAAGGAAAATACTTTGTGTAATGTTCAATGTGTAATGTGTAAAGTTGGGGTAGTCCCATTACACGTTACACAATCCACATTACACAGAATTAGATTATGTGCCTGCCTCCCATGAGGTAAGATAACGCTTCTGCTCCTCGGTTAGAGCATCAATCTTCATTCCCAAACTTTTTAATTTAAGACGGGCGATTTCTTCGTCGATCTCCCGCGGGACTTCATACACTTTTTTTCCTAAAGAAGCGCCTTCTTTCCGGAGATAGTCACAGGCCAAGGCCTGATTGGCAAAGCTCATGTCCATCACACTTGCCGGATGTCCGTCGCCGCAGACGAGATTGACGAGTCTCCCTTCTCCTAACACATGAATCTTTTTCCCGTTGCGGAGGGTGTACTCTTCAACAAACTCTTTCACGACCCGCCGTTTTCTACTGATCGATCGGAGGCCTTCGAGATCGAGCTCCACGTTAAAGTGTCCTGAGTTACATACAATGGCACCGTCTTTCATCGAAAGAAAATGCTCTTTCCGGATCACATGGGTATCTCCCGTAAGGGTGACAAAGAGGTCTCCCAAAGAAGTTGCTTGCCGCATCGGCATCACGCGATAGCCCTCCATCACCGCCTCAAGGGCCCGGACCGGCTTGACTTCAGTCACAATGACATTGGCTCCCATCCCTCGAGCACGGCTTGCAACGCCCCGCCCGCACCATCCGTATCCCGCCACGACGACGGTCTTGCCTGCGAAAAGGATATTCGTGGCACGAAGGATGCCGTCAATCGTAGACTGGCCTGTTCCATATCGGTTATCAAAGAGATGCTTGGTATCCGCTTCGTTTACAGCCACGACAGGATAAAGGAGGAGATGTTTTTGCTCAAGACTTTTGAGACGGATGACCCCTGTCGTTGTTTCTTCCGTTCCCCCGATCATTCCTTTGACGAGCGATTTCCTTTCTTTATGGACGTTCGAAATGAGATCGGCTCCGTCGTCCATGGTGATATGAGGTTTAAAATCGAGCACCGCGCGGATGTGGGAATAGTACCGCGAAGGAGATTCGCCGCAAACGGCGTACGTCGGAATGTGTTCGTAACGTACAAGGGCCGCCGCGACATCGTCCTGGGTACTCAAAGGATTGGAGGCGCAGGCACGTACTTCTGCTCCCCCTGCTTTTAAGGTCATGAAGAGATTCGCCGTTTCCGTCGTGATATGAAGACAGCACCCAATTCGGAGTCCTCGAAGCGGCTTTTCTTTCGCAAAACGACTACGGATCAGAAGGAGAACGGGCATTTCTTTCGCCGCCCAAACGATTCGCTTGCGTCCCTCGGCGGCAAGGCGGGTTTGACGGATATCCCTTTTAACCATGGCTTAAGCTCCTTTTTTGAGCGCCTGCACTTTGTCAAGGGCTTCCCACGTAAAATCCTCATCGGTCCTTCCAAAATGGCCATAACAGGCGGTCTTCTTGTAAATCGGGCGGCGGAGTTTGAGATCCCGCATAATTCCCCGAGGTGTCAGGTCAAAATTCTGAAGAACGAGTTTCTTCAGTTTTTCCTCGGAGATCTTCCCGGTCTTGGAGGTATTCACCATCACGCTCACCGGTTCCGCGACCCCGATGGCGTAGGCCAGCTGAATTTCGCATTTATCTGCAAGACCTGCCGCGACGATATTCTTGGCGATGTAGCGGGCCATATAGGTCGCGGAACGGTCTACCTTTGTCGGATCTTTCCCTGAAAAGGAACCGCCTCCATGGCAACCGTATCCTCCGTAGGTATCGCTGATAATTTTCCTCCCTGTCAGTCCGGTATCTCCCTGCGGTCCTCCGACGACAAAACGACCTGTGGGATTGATATAGATTTTCGTATTTTTATCCATGAGCCCTTTCGGGATCACCTTGTCGATGACAATTTTTTTGAGGACATCCCGCACGTCCTTAATCTTCACTTTATCACTGTGATGGGCGCTGAGCACGATGGCTTCGACCCGTTTCGGATGGCTGTCGGCATACTCAATCGTCACCTGGCTTTTCCCATCCGGACGGAGGAAATCAACCGTTTTTGTTTTGCGGACCTCTGCAAGACGGTGCGTGAGCTGATGCGCCAGCATAATGGAAAGAGGCATCAGTTCCGGCGTTTCCCTTGTCGCATATCCAAACATCATCCCCTGGTCGCCTGCACCGCCTACATCCACACCTAATGCGATATCCGGAGATTGCTCCTGAATACTCGTGACGACCCCGCAGGTCAAATAATCAAATCCATAAGTGGCATCGGTATAGCCAATCTCTTTGATCGTGGAACGGATAATTTTAGGAACATCCACATAGCATGTGGTTGTCACTTCTCCTGCGACGATTGCCAAACCGGTCGTCACAAGCGTCTCGCACGCCACCCGTCCATTGGGATCCTTATCTAAGATAGCGTCTAAGATCGCATCCGAAATCTGATCCGCAATTTTATCCGGGTGACCTTCCGTGACCGATTCGGAAGTGAATAAATAGGTGCCGCTTCTCACGCCTCCTCCCCTCTAGCCAAGTTACGTTTTTGGCTCATATGCACTTTCCCAAACACCTGCGAGGCATGCTGATAAGATTCAAGATCCCCGATGTCATACCACAGGCCCTCACAGGGATACCCATACACTGTTTCTTTTTGATAGAGCCAGCGGATGAAAAAGCCGGGTGCATCCTGCGGAGATCCTGCCTTCAGGTATGTTTCGATAGACCCAAGAACCTGCTTTGGAAAATAGTACACCCCCATTGCCGAAAGGGTCGATGGGGGATTTTTGGGTTTTTCTTCAAAAGAAACAATGCGGTTTTCCGCATCCAAACGGACGATCCCGTAATGCTTGGCTAACGAAAAGTCCTTCACATCATACAGCATCATGGAACAAAAAGGGGATTTTTTTTGAGCAGACCGGATAAAAGGAACGAGGTCCATGTCAAAAAGATTGTCTCCGGCCACCACCAAGAGATCTTCGGTAATCTTTTGCTCTTCGATGCAGAATCGGATATCCCCAATGGCGCCCAATCGGTCTCCCTCATGGGTGGAACCGTCGTCCAAAAGGGTGACTCGCTTTGAAGCGCGGTAATGGGCCTTCCATTTCTCAAAGTGAGAATAAAATTTATGATTCGCCACAATACAGATACCGTTGAGGGGGTCGATTTTCTCGATATGGGCAAGAAGATGTTCAAGAACAGGTTTTCCGCCCATGTCCAAAAGAGGCTTCGGACGATCCTTTGTCAAAGGATACAGGCGGGTCGCATAGCCGGCGGCGAGGATAACGGCCTTCATCGCTCAGCCAGTTTTTTCTTGAGGCGTTCGATCCGTTCCACGGGAGTGGGATCGACGCGATTCAGCATCGCGAGGTAAAAAC
>Ga0105164_10000717_pt1 | contig 22374 bp, 28 predicted proteins | sample VDWuncwatermetaG_FD_89674 | JGI IMG/M metagenome (GOLD analysis project Ga0105164, IMG submission 89674) | Wastewater microbial communities from Netherlands to study Microbial Dark Matter (Phase II) - VDW unchlorinated drinking water | ecosystem: Environmental > Aquatic > Freshwater > Drinking...
AATTAGTAATTATGGAGTAAAGCTACAATCAATTGAAAGGAGTGAAAACAGCATAATTACTAACACCTAGGGTGACTGCCCAAATCCGGCCAATAAAAAATTTGGTGATCAAAAGAAAATAAAAAAATAGTTTGCTAATTTTTTTTGATTCAACTGGGCAAAAACGGTGGAGTGCAAAACAGATTTAAAAAACAAAATGCTAATAAATCTGAATTGTGCTAAAAGAAAATCGATCGGCTGGAGGAAATAACTATGTTTGGACCACATTTATTATTAGAAGCGTATGGTGCTACTAAACAAAAGCTCTCTGACATTGCTTTAATCAGTGATTTGCTTGACAAATACCCTGAAAAACTAGATATGCATAAGATTATGCCTCCTTATGTATTTAAATATGACAGTGGCACGATAAAGGAAGACTGGGGCATAAGTGGAATCGTCTTAATTGCTGAATCTCACATTGCTTTACACACATTTCCAGAAAAAGGCTTCTTTACATTAGACATTTTTTCATGTAAGGATTTTGATATTAGAAGTGCAGTAGACATTGCTTTGGATATATTTGAACCAGTTAACTTCGAAGAAATGGTATTTAACAGGGGCAGAGAATTCCCAAGGTCTATTGGACGTGCTGTAAAAATCGTTAGCCAAGAACGTAAGAGAATGGTTGCTGTTAAATAATCGTAACAAAAACGTAATGTATTAAGAACGAGATAAAGAAGTCTCGTTCTTTTTTGTTGAGATGGGTGAATTGGTTGAAATAGTTGGATTAGTTAAAATGGAAAATTGGTTTAATATATACTTGAACCAAAAATACCTTTTCTTGCAGCATCAAGAGCTCCATATTCTGTTCTATGAATGTTAAATATCTTCTTATGGAATCCAGCCTTTCTAAACGTTTCAAGAATATCAGGGTCGATATCAGACAAATAAACAGTGCTTGGTTGTTCATCACTACCACTAAATTTTATTCTAAAAGTAATTAATTTACCTATAGCATTAGCACCTAAACCCATAACCTGCCCCATATTTATAACTACAGCTACGGGTTTTGGATCTCTATCTAACACTTCTTCTTGAAGTTGATTTCCAAATGCTTGAACCGTTCCTTCATCTAATAGTGTTCTTACAGCAATTCCAAGGGTTAAAATACTAGGATCAGTATCATCAGGAACAATATCAGAAATTAAGCTTTTTTCATTAGTCCTGTTAAATCCCACAACATTAGAAAAATCTGTTTTAGCCACTGTTGTCATTTGTAAAATCTCCTTTTTTTAAATTAGTTTTATTGTAGCAAAAAACTTTATCTTAATTTTATATTTATGCACCTCTTAAACAGGCTTCATCGTAGGGAATAATCTCTCTAGCTTATCTATAGGCATTTTTTCTATGTCTTATCTTAAAAACAGTAATAGCTTTGTTTCTATCGTCAATGATATAGATTATTCTATAATCTCCTATTCTTAATCTGTAACTCTCTTCACCTTTCAATTTTTTAGATATTCTTGGTCTTGGATTGTCACTTAACGTGCCGATTTTTAATATTGCAGATTCAGCAATATGTTTTGGTAAATTATTTAATTCTTTTTCTGCAGAAGGTTTGAAATACAACTTATACTTAAGCATGTTTTTTATGAAATCTTTTTTTTACATCTTCAAAAGAAACAGATTTTTCACATTTACGATCTTCTATAGCTTGTAAATCGGTTAAATCTTCTAATAAGCTTTCATACTTATTTATAGGAATAATAACATCGGTCTTATTCCCTTTATCATCATAGATATATTTAATTCTTTTTTGTGCTTTCATATTTTTATTATACCTTTAAAAACACAGGATTAACATACATTTTTTAAGGTGAAACGCATTAAACCGGTTTCATTGTAGGGAAAGCTATTACATCTCTAATGCTTGCTGAATTAGTTAAAAGCATTACTAAGCGATCTATTCCTATACCTAAACCACCAGTAGGTGGCAAACCATATTCAAGAGCAGTTATAAAGTCTAAATCAAGAGAGTGGGCTTCTTCATCACCAGCATCTTTTTTCTTAGCTTGTTCTTCAAGTCTGGCTCTTTGGTCAAGGGGATCTGTTAATTCTGAAAAGCTATTTGCAATTTCCCAGCCATTTATAAAAAGTTCAAATCTTTCTGTTAAACCAGGTGTTGATCTGTGTTTTTTAGCTAAAGGAGAAGTTTCAATAGGATGATCCATTACAAATGTAGGCTGAATAAGCTTAGATTCTACTTTTTCTTCAAAGATTTCAACGAGAGTTTCACCTACTGAACTACATTCTGATAAGTTTATTTTAAGATTTTTAATCTGAGGTAGGTCATGAACTTCTTTTACATTTTTCCCTAATAATGGGGCGAAGTCTACGCCTGTATGTTCTTTAATCAGATCAAGCATGGTTACTCTCTTCCATGGCTTTTCATAGTCTATAGGTTTGCCTTGAAATTCTACCTGCAAGGTTTCATTAACTTTTTTACAGGCAGCTTTAATAATGTCTTCCGTTAAGTTCATCATGTCATGGTAGTCAGCATAAGCCTCATAAAGTTCTATAGATGTAAATTCTGGATTATGCCTGGTAGAAATACCTTCGTTTCTAAATATTCTTCCCAACTCATACACTTTTTCAAAGCCACCTACTACTAATCTTTTAAGATGCAGTTCAGTAGCTATTCTTAAAAACAAATCCATACCTAAGGCATTATGATGAGTAATAAAAGGTTTTGCATCAGCACCACCTGCTTCTGTCTGTAAAACTGGAGTTTCAATTTCTATATATCCTATATTATTTAAATAGTTTCTTATTTCAGCTGTAATCAATGCTCTTTTTCTAAGTGTTTCTTTAGATGTAGGCGTAACAATTAAATCTAAATATCTTTGTCTGTATCTAGTTTCGATATCATGAATTCCTAAATGTCTTCTTTTCCCTTCTATGATTTCAGGGAGAGGCAATAAAGTTTTACAAAGAATAGTAATTTCAGTAACCTTAATAGATAGCTCACCTCTAGGTGTTCTTCTAACAGTACCCACAGCACCGATCTGATCACCCTTATCTAAAAGCGGTAAGAACTCTACTAATTTTTGATCAAGTTTTTCTTTATCACAATATAACTGAATCTTACCTGAATCATCATAAAGATCAATAAACATCCAGTCATTTCTCTCATTATGAATCCTGCCAGCCACTGTTACAGAATCAGTGGTCTCCTGACTATTTTCCAAATACTGGTATTTCTCCTGCAATTCCTTAGCCTTATGAGATCTGGTGAACTTATAAGGATAAGGGTCTATTCCAAGAGCTTTAATCTTTTCAAGCTTACGAAGACGCTCATCTCTTAAGCGAGAAGACTCATGGTGATCGTTTTGTATAGATTCTGTAGTCATCACATTTTCAATGCAAGAGTTTTTACTGGTGATAGTTTTGAAGCAAAACTATTTACATTAGCTACTACTTCTTTCACTCTATTTGTCATTTCATTTGCACTAGAAGCCTGGGAGATATAATTCCCCACCCCTATTCCACATGCACCCATCGCTATTGCTAATGCTGCAGTGTTTGCAGTAATTCCTGATGCACTCATAATATTTGCACCTGGAACATGCTTTCTAAGTTCTAAAGTATTTGTAAGAGTAGAGGATGCTTTCAGTACATCTAAAAATGAAGAATCATTTCTGTCAGAAGAAGGAGTGGAAGGTGAGAAACCTTCAGTCTGTATAAGATCTACCCCTATTTCTAAAAGCTCATCAGCAAGCTTTATCTGATTTTCAACTTCAATCGTAGCAGGAATAGTACAGGAAAGAATTACATCTTTAGAAACCGATAATTTTACTTCTCTAACAATATTTAGAATTTCTGAAGGAGTAAATAATTTACCTTCAGCATAAAAACTTTCAAAGTTTCCTACTTCTAAAGCATCAGCTCCATTATTTGCAGCTTCGATTAACTTCTTAGCATTTACACTAGAAACAAAAATAGGCAATTTTACTTTTGATTTAACTAATTTAAGAATCTCTAAATCATCACAAATATCTACTGCTGTCGCTCCGCCAGCCTCTGCAGCCAATGCAATATTTACTGTCTTTTCTTTATCATAATTTTTAATTCCAGAAATAACTTTTACAAGGTTTTTATTTCTAATTGAACTTAAGATTGTTTCTCTATTTGACATGATTTAATTTCCTTTCAAATTTATGAAATATTAGAACATTTATTTTAACATTTAAAGGGATTAATTGTGTTTTGTACTACAGGAAGATCATATTAAAGCAATCTCAACCTCATCCCCAACCTTTACACTTGCAAATACCTGGGCATTTCCTTTATAAACAAAAAGCTCTATGTATCCACTACTGCCTTTTATAGCAGTTAATTTACCTTCTTTTGCATCAGCAAAACTTGAAACCAATCCATCAAAATCAAGTTCCTTTATCTTGCCTTTTATTTTTCCATTTATCAAGTCACCAGAAATATTTGAAATCAAATTTCCAAAATGATCAATATACTGAATAACACCCTTATAACCGCTTTCAGTTTTTATAGGTTTATTTAGTTTTAATTTTACCAAGTCACGTTCGTTTATGGGTTTACCGAAATTCGAGACGCCCCGATGGGGCGTCTCTACGGTGCACCTCGCCAGATGGGCTGAAACCGGGGCAAAAATATCCCGTCCATGAAATGTCTGACTTACAGTAGGTAACCAATATTTTTTTTCTGTAAGTTCTACAACATTAACTATTTCTTCTTTTTCTAAAACACTGGTAAATAAACCATTGTCAGGACCTATAAAAAAATATTTTTTTGTTTGTATTAAAACAGGTTTTCTGAGACTGCCTACTCCTGGATCGACTACACAAACATGAATAGTCCCTTGTGGGAAATAATGATAACAAGCACCTAGCAGAAAATTTGCTTGATAAATATCCTGTGGTGAAACATTATGTGTAAGATCTACAATTTCTACATCAGAACAAATATTTAAAATAACGCCTTTCATAACACCATCAAAAGGGTCGTCATTTCCAAAATCGGTAGTGAGTGTGATTATAGGCATCACAAAGATTATAACGTGACATTCTTGTGAGGGCACATTGCAATGTGCCCTCACTTCGTAAAATCGTTATATGTCTATTTTACAGCAGTTTCCCCACTATCAGACGTTTGCACATTTTCACTAGAAATCGGTGGTGATTCAGCTGTGACTTCAGCAGCACTTAAATCTTGCTTACTGTCTAAAACTATTTCCATTTCTTGACCTGAAGCTATCATTACTTCTTGTCCATGTTTTCTAAGTCCTAGATAAAGTCCTGTTGCCCCACCTATAACAGCCGTAGAAGTAAGACTCCAACCACCACTAAATACTGCTCCCGTAGCAGCAGCACCGACAGCTGCAGTTTTCACAGCTTTATTTCCTGGAAGAAAAGTAAGGCTAGCTCCTTTTAATACACCTAACCCAACTCCCCGAGCCAAACCATTACCTTCACCTTTGAGATTTTTTTTAGCGTTTGTATATTTTCCACTACTAGCAAACATAGCACCAGTAAGAGAAATATATTTACCATCTGGCAAAAGTATCTTATCAAAAGCAATATCAATAGTGCCTTGCATGCTAGCTTTCCCTGCATGTGTAATTCCGCCTACATGTCCGACTAAAATACTACCTACAGGAATTACATTTTCATCTCCTGCATTTAAATCATTTAAAACTGTAGCTGTAAATTCATCACCTAGCTGTACTTCTTCACCATTTATTTCTTCATTAATAGATATTTTTAATTTTGTATCTTTTGGTAATACATCTGTTACTGCAGCCATTCCCTGAAGAACTACACCTTCATTTATTTTCATGTCATCTTCTTCAGATTTTGCTGACAATAAAAATCCATTTGCTATCATTAAGGTGCTAATTAATATTATGGATAGGGGTTTCATAGACGCCTTTGTCTAAATACATCATATTATCTTCATACCCTAAAACCAGCTCCCCTAACGGGTTAAAGAATGTTTAGGTGTTTTCCAAAATGAAAAAAAGAAATATTAAAAAATTCAAGAATACGGTAGTTCTTTTATCAGGAGGACTAGACTCTAGCACTTGTGCTTACTATGTTAGACACCTAGGAAAATCTCAGTCAAACCAAAAAATTTTCACATTAACTTTTGATTATGGACAAAAACATAAGAAAGAACTTACCTCAGCAAAATTGATTGCTAAAGAAATAAAATCAAGTAAGCATGCAGTTATAAAGTTTAATCTGGGTGAATGGGGGGGATCAGCTTTAACAGATGTTAATATCAAGGTACCTAAAAATAGGAATTTAAAAGAAAAATCCATACCTATAACTTACGTACCAGCTAGAAACACTATCTTTTTAGCCTTTGCTCTGAGTTATGCTGAAGCTGTAAATGCCAGTGAGATTTATATCGGGGTAAATGCTTTAGATTATTCGGGGTATATCGATTGTCGTCCATCATTTATTAAGAAATTTCAAGAACTTACAAAAGTAGCTACAGTAGCTGGTTCTAAAGAAACGATTAAGATTAAAACTCCCTTAATTCATTTAACCAAAGCTGAAATTGTTAAACTGGGAGAAAGAGTTGGCGTGGATTGGTCAAAGACATGGAGCTGTTATGAAGGTAAAAAACTAGCTTGTGGAGAATGTGATAGCTGTAGACTTAGACTTAAAGGATTTAAAGAAGCAGGGATAGAAGATAGGATTAGGTACAAGGCAAAGTCACTATAAACGTACTTCCTTTACCTAATTCGCTTTCTACACTTATTTTCCCACCTAAAGTTTCAACAATTTCTTTGGAAATAGTCAGCCCTAATCCAGCACCAGGAATACTTTTAATTTCCGAATTAGAAGACCGATAAAACCTATCAAACAATCTAGGCAATTCTTCTTTCCTCACTCCTACTCCGCTATCAGCAACTGAAAAAGTAATTTCTGATTTATCTTTATTTATTCCAAGCTGAACAACTACTTCTTTTTTATTTACAGAGTATTTAATTGCATTAGAAATTAAATTATCGAACACTTGCCTAATTAATTTTGAATCAGATTTAACCTTTGGGAAACCAGAAGATGTCTCACATTTAATTTTAAAATCTTTCTTCAAAAGAGAGAACTCTTCAACAGAATCTTTTGCTATTTCATTAATATCTATCAATTCCCAATTCACAACCCAACCATTATGCAATCCTGTAGCCTGCACAAGATCACAAACCAAATTAGATAACCTACTTGCTGAATCCTGAATATGTTTAGCAATGTCTTCTTTTGATTCTACTGTTTCTTTCTTTGACGAAAGTATTTTACTAAAGCCAAGAATACCTGAAAGAGGCGTTCTAAGCTCATGACTAATATTATTTATAAAATCTGTTTTTAGTCGTTCCTGTTCGCGTAAAAGCTCATTTTGTAATCTTAATCTTTTTGAGTCTCCTATTGATTTCTCCAACAATTCAAGTCTTAAACAGCACTTCTTAAATTCATCAATCACAAGAAGGAGAAAATTGATTTCATCCTGACTTAAAGAAATTTCATCTTCAGAACAAAGCAAAAGAAAATTTTCATACAAATTGCTATTACTTAAGTCAAAAGCAATTAGAGAATAGATATCATAAGAATTTAAAAAATCATCTTTTATATTAAAGAGCTTAACTGTTTGATTATTTGATTCTTTTAGCTTCTTGCATATACCGCCAATTCTCATTGAAAGCATTGATCTTTCAGAGTTTGTAATTTCATATAAAACTGAAAATTGACTAATGTCTTCAACTTCTTTTATAATCTGAACTCTACATAAATTTTTAAAGTTTAAGTTGATTAATTTTAGGAAATTTTCAAATAAATAATCAACATCAAAAGCATTATTAAAAAGCTGGTAACAGCCTAGTAGCAATTCTTCTTTGTTTTTCATTGGAGAAATAGCTTTCATATAGCTTAATTATACTTCTAATTATCAGATCAATTTTGATACAGACCTGTTATCTTCTACATACCATCTCCATGGGTATTCTTTAGCATGGGATATCCCTACTCTTTTTGTCTGTACGATTGAAAAGTCCTTTAAAGAATTAGCTTTCGTAATTACCAAAGGGCTATCTTCATCACAACAGTCAACTTTATTGTAATCCTTTGTAATATTCAAATACATACATAGTTTTCCTGGGCCACTAGCTATTCTTTCATCTACATTACCAGGAATCTCCAAAGCCCTTATTAGTACGGCTCCAGGGACTCCATTTACCTCTGTTATAAAGTTTAAACAAAAATACATTCCATAAATAAAGTAAATATAACTATATCCACCTGGTCCAAACATTGGTTCATTTCTTTTAGTCACCCCTTTTGATGCATGGCATGCAGGGTCATCTTTTGTATAGGCCTCAACTTCAACAATTACACCTTTTTTCTTTTTTAACTTAGTATTATTAAAAATAATTTCTTTTCCAAGAAGCTCAGGTGCAACTGTTAAGGTGTCTCTTTCAAAAAACGATCTTTTTAAAAATCTTGTCATTCTTTATGATATTTTAATATATTTATTACCAATGGGAGCTTACACTGAAGTGTTACAATATACTCTATGATTACGAAACAACAAGTTGAACACGTTGCAAAATTAGCAATGCTTAGTTTAAGTGAAGAAGAAAAAGAATTGTACACAAAACAACTCTCTTCAATTCTTGCTTATATTGATCAATTAAATGAAGTTAAAACTGATGGCATTGAACCAATGACTCAACCAATTCCTACCGTTAATGTAATGAGAGAAGACATTGTCAAGAAGCAATATGACAGACAAGACATGCTAAAAAACTCTCCACATGAAGAGTATGGATTTTTCAGGGTACCTAAAATTGGTGAATAAATGACAAAATATATTTTCGTTACTGGTGGTGTTGTTTCCTCTCTTGGAAAAGGGATATTAGCTGCTTCACTTGGTTGCCAGCTTAGAGCAAGAAAATTCTCAGTAACTATACAGAAATTGGATCCTTACTTAAACGTAGATCCTGGGACCATGTCTCCATATCAACACGGTGAAGTTTTCGTAACAGAAGATGGAGCTGAAACAGATTTAGATCTTGGACATTATGAAAGATTTATTGGAACTGATTTAAGCCAAATTAACAACATTACTGCGGGAAGAATTTATCAGTCTGTTATCGGAAAAGAAAGAGCTGGAGATTACCTAGGTGGAACAGTACAAATGGTTCCACACGTTTCAAATGAAATTAAAGAAAGAATTAGAAGAGCTGCTACAAGCTCAGGCGTGGATATAGTTATCGTAGAAGTAGGTGGAACAGTTGGAGATATTGAAGGTTTAATTTTTCTTGAAGCTATTAGACAATTCAGAAATGATGTAGGGCGTGAGAATGTAGCTTATATTCATGTAACTCTACTCCCTAACTTAAAAGCTGCTGGAGAATTAAAAACAAAACCCACTCAACACAGTGTTGAAATACTTAGAGGGAAAGGGATTCAGCCTGATATCTTAGTTTGTAGAACAGAAAAAGCTATCACTAAGCAATTAAAAGAAAAACTTTCACTTTATACTGACGTTGCAACTGACTGTGTTATTGAATGCAAAGATCAAAAATCAATTTATGAAGTTCCCTTGGCTCTTGAAAAGGAAGCTCTTGCAGAAAGAATCTTAGATAAGCTTTGTCTTGTTAGTGGTCCTCCAGATTTAACCAGTTGGCAAGAAATGGTTAACAAATTAAGAAAGTCAGAAGGTGTAAATGGCAAGAAGCTTGTTAAAATTGCCATAGTAGGAAAATACATTAAGCTTTCAGATTCATATATCAGCGTAGTCGAGTCAGTAAAGCATGCAGCTGTTCATGCAGGTGTTGAAGCAGAAATAAAGTGGATTCTTTCTGATGATCTAGATAACACTGTAGATTTAAAATCTATTTTTTCAGATGTAGATGGCATTGTTGTTCCTGGAGGATTTGGTGATAGAGGAGTTGAAGGAAAAATTAATGCTATCCAATACGCTAGAGAAAATAAGATTCCTTTCCTTGGATTATGTCTTGGTATGCAATGTGCAGTAATTGAATTTGCAAGAAATGTTTGTGGTTTAAATGGGGCTAACAGTACAGAATTTGCACCTGATACATTACATCCAGTAATTGATTTAATGCCTGATCAGGAAAATGTCACCCAAAAGGGCGGCACAATGAGGCTTGGGAAATATCCATGTACACTTTTACATAACACAAAAGCTTTTGATGTTTACGGTGAAGAGCTAATCAATGAACGCCACAGGCACAGATATGAATTTAATAACTTTTATAGAGAAAGACTTAGTTTAAATGGAATGACTTTTTCCGGAGTTTCTCCCGATAATAATTTAGTAGAGCTTGTGGAGTTAAAAAATCATCCATGGTTTGTAGCTAGCCAGTTCCACCCTGAGTTTAAATCACGTCCAGAAAAGCCACATCCACTTTTTCTTGGTTTTATAAAAACAATATTGGGATTACCATTGAAACAAGGAGAGACGTTGTATACAACGTCTCAACAAACAACGTCTCAACAAAACACATCTTCACGAGAAATTGTATAGTCAATGAAATCATACAAATACTTAGACATTGCAATGGTAGCTTTTGTGGTGATATTGCTTCTTTCAAATTTTGTAAGTAACAGTAAGGTTATTCATTTCGGAATTTTCACATCTACAGCAGGGATTATTTTATTTCCAGCTTCTTATTTACTAGGGGATATTTTAACTGAAGTATACGGCTATGCAAAAAGCAGAAGAGTGATATGGGTAGGATTTGGAGCACTTATAATTTCTAGCATACTTGTTCAGCTAATGATCTGGATGCCACCTTCTCCTGAATGGCACAATCAAAAAGCCTTTGAAACAATTTTTGGAAATACCCCTAGAGTGGTTTTTGCATCTATGTTTGCTTTTTGGTGTGGTGAATTTGCAAACTCTTTTACACTAGCAAAAATGAAAATACTTACTAAAGGAAAACATTTATGGTCTAGAACAATAGGATCTACCATAGTAGGTGAAGCAGTAGATAGTATAGTTTTTTATCCTGTAGCATTTGCAGGTTTAGCTACATTTTCATGGCATTTAATTTTTACCATCATGGCATCTAATTATTTCTTAAAAGTAATGTGGGAAGTAGTAGCCACGCCATTTACATATAAAATAGTGGCTTACTTAAAGAAAAAAGAAAATGAAGATTACTATGATTATGAGACGGACTTTAATCCTTTTGCAAAATAACCTATTTATAAACAGAATCTTTTCCTGAATGCCCCCCGATATCCAAAAGCAAAATAATAAGTTCATTGTTATATAATGCCCAAACAATTCTCATGTCTGAAGTAACAAATGTGCTATATACTTTTTCATAATTTTTTGAATATATCTTATGAGTTTTTAATCCCTTGTACCATGGATTATTCCTTAGTGCTTCCAATGTTTTTAAAACTCTATTCTTTAAAGTTTCATCTTTAGAAATAAGTTTTTTATATTTTCTTATAAATTGAGCAGTCTCTTTTAACTTATGCATTCAATTTATTTCCCCATAAGTTGATCATGGATAGACCTGGAAAAATCTAAAGTTCTTGTTTTACCCTGCTTATGTTCCTCTATCCCTTCTTTAATTGCTTTTTCTAATTCTTCATCAGCAATTTCATAATATTCATCTTTTAAAAGACTACTGAATGAAATGTTTAAATTGCTATTTATAAAATAAGTAAGTATTAATCTGGCTAATTCATTTACCGAACTAAGGCCAATCTCATCAGCTTTTGATTCTAAGTCTGATTTGAGTTTTGTAGATATGGGGATTTGTAATTTTGCTTCTTTGCTCATAGAGTATTATTATACCCTAATTTATTATAAATATATTAAACTAATGTATTAAAATACTGAAATCTATTGTTTTACAGACATTTTGAGGAGGAAAAGGAAAAGAATAAGGTATAAGTAAAACAGGAATCCTGCTTATCACTTAAACCTTACCTAAGGTTCTGTAAATATTGAAGCTGGATCTATAGTAGTATCAGTGATAGGAGCTATAGTATCTATAGTTGGTGGTATGTCGATAGAAGCTGGATCAGTAGTAGTGTCAGTTGGATCTACCAGAGGAGGGATTATTGTATCTTCTGTTGTACTTGGAATTATAAGTGTTTCTGTATCGACTGTGCTAGAAGAAGGTAGTGGTGAAGGAGATGGGGTTTCACAATGAGGTGAAGGAGATGCTACACAAATTCCACCAGAAGAACACAATACATCATTTCCATCATCATCTGTAATATTTGACCACTCACAAAATCCTAATCGGTTAGGTTCAGGTCTTAATTTACATTCTTGTATTCTTTCAGCCAAAGATCTACAACGTTTTTCTCCTAAGTTTGTACAGTCACTACCTAAAGTTATACACGAAGATGGAGGTGTTGGAGATGGAGTTGGAGTTGGTTTTGGTTTTTGACAGCATACAGAATAAGTAGAACCAAACCCATTAGCCCCCTCACAGGAATAGTCCTTATCACAAGAATAACGCTTAGCCCTAAAACAAGGAGGAAAATCACAAGTAGGAGAACTACTACAATCACATTGAGATGATGGAGGGATACAGGCTTTTGACTGACGATAGTAAGTTGAGTCAGGATTACAAGAAGCTAAAGTATCAGCAAAAGCAACATCTATGAAATAAGAATAAAAATTAAGACTAACTATTACTAATAAAAAAGTAAATAAAATTATTTTCTGATAGGGGATTCTTTTTATTTTATTTTTCATATTTAAAAAACAATTAATTTTGGTAATTTATTTTACTATAAAGACTGAATCGAAGTTACATTGGTTTCATTAAATAACGGTTAAATCTGGCAAAGATTAAAGGAATTTTATCTACATAGCCCCTTTAGTAGATCTGGATCCTTCTATTCTTTTATCAGATTGTTTTGCTTTATCAAAAGCCAGTGCAAATGCTTTAAATCCTGACTCTATAATGTGATGAGAATTTGTACCTGAGATTTGCCTTAAGTGCATAGTAAAAGGTGCATTAAATGCAAATGCTTTCCAAAATTCTATATTTAATTCAAGCTCAAAATTATTTATTCTTTCTTTATTAAATTTAAGATCATAATATAAATAAGGTCTGGTGCATAAATCTAAAACACTCTCTATACATGCTTCATCTAAAGGAACCCTAGCATCTGCATAACGCACTATTCCAGCTCTATCTCCAAGAGCTTCTTTAAACGCCATTCCTAAAACTATTCCTACATCTTCAACAGTGTGGTGAGCATCTACTTCAAGATCTCCACTAGCACTTAAATCCAGATCTATAAAACTATGTTTTTTAAGTGCAGTCAGCATGTGATCAAAAAATGGAATGCCTGTAGCAATTACACCTTTTCCAGTACCATCTATATTTAGACTACATGTAATGCTTGTTTCATTTGTCTTACGTTCTATTCTTGATTTACGTTCTTTTGTAATTTTTTCTTGACCTGGCATTTTATTTTCCTCAAAGTAGATTATATTATTTATATTCCACGTTTAGCTTAGACGCAGGAATTTTTATAAAGATCTAATATTTACAGAAAATACCAAGATTTGTGCAAGATAACTGTAGGGGCACATTGCAATGTGCCCTATAAAAGTAGACACAATATTCTATTAAGGAGACAAAACCCACATGCAAGATAAATCTTTCCTAATGATTCCAGGACCAACTCCAGTACCAGAAAGCGTACTTGTAGAGCTGGCTAGACATCCTATCGGACATAGATCAAAAGAGTTTTCTGACATTTTTATGTCCTGTACTGAAGATTTAAAATGGTTAGCTAAAACTAAAAACTCAGATGCATTTATTTATACAGCTAGTGGTACAGGAGCTATGGAAGCTGCCATTGCAAATATTATAAATCCTGGTGATAAAGTTTTATCTCTAGTTATAGGAGTTTTTGGAAAAAGATTTTCACAAATAGCTCAGATCTATGGTGCTGACGTAGAAGTAATGAATGTAGATATGGGAAAGACCATAGATACTAAAGCTCTAGAAGAAAGACTTTCAAAAGATAAAGTAGAGACGTTGCATGGAACGTCTAAAAAAGAAATTAAAGTAGTAACTGTTACTCACAGTGAAACTTCTACTGGTGCAGCAAATGATTTAGAAAAGATTGCAAAGATAGTTAAAAATCATGGTGCATTGTTGTTAGTAGATGCAGTAACGAGTCTTGGATGTATGAATCTAGATATAGACGGATGGGGATTAGATATAGTAATTTCAGGATCACAAAAAGGTTTTATGATTCCACCTGGGCTTAGTTTTATTTATGTAAGCCCTAAAGCATGGGAAGTAAATAAAAATGCAAAAAGTCCTAGATTTTATTTTGATTTTGCTAGACATAAAAAGTCTTTAGCTGAAGAAACTACACCATGGACACCAAATGTTTCACTAGTATGTGTTTTAAAAAAAGCATTTGACATGATGAAAAAAGAAGGATTAGAAAATATTTTTTCAAGACATAAAAGATTAAGAGATAATCTTAGATCTGGAATGAGAGAATTAGGATTAAAGCTTTTAGTAGAAGAAGATAAAGATGCTAGCTGTGCTATAACCTCTATTTATCCACCTGATGGCGCCTCAGTACCAGACGTTAGATCAGCTTATAAAAAAGACTGGGATATTACAGTAGCTAATGGTCAGGACATTTTAAAGGATAAGATCTTTAGAATAGGGCATCTGGGTTTTGTAAGTGATAGAGATATAGAGATGACTTTAGCTGTAACTAAGAAGATTTTCACGAAGCTTAGAAAAAATTAATCTTACGGACATGCCTTTAACAAAGAAACTTAATGTTTTATTTAGAATTCACATTGATTAAGATGTCTGATTTTAATATTATTAACTCATTAATTTAAGGAGAATATAAATGACAGCAATAGCTAGTACAGGATCAAGGGTTTCATGGGACATACCAAAACAAATATTTTTATCTAATAAACGAATATCGATTTCTGGTAATCATACAATTGGCAGTGATAGTAATGCAACTTTTATTGCAAATGTTGTGCCTAAAGATAACAATATAGTGATTACACAAAGTGATCATTTTTATAAGACCTCATCAAGATTAATTATTAACAGTGATAACTTTGCTAACTTTGGGTTTATAGATCTTAACTCTTTTAACCCTTTTACATGGGACAACAGATTTAATAGCAGTCAACATCCTGATGAACTTCTTCCAATAAACGAAATTTACTCAGGAATTAACGATAAACAGCTTACACAAGTCAGGCCCCTTGTAACACATTACCAAGGATGCTTAGAGGTATTGAAAATGCTTCATGAAGAAGCGGTAAAAGCTAGTAGTTAACCTATTGGTTTAAGGAGAATATATGACAACAACAATAGCAGCAACTGGACAAATCTCATGGGATGTTCCAAAAGGTATTCTTGCCAGCAAACGAGCCACTTTAGTTGCTGGACATCATTTATTAGTTGCTGGACATCATTTAGTTGATAACCAGGGTTTAGTAGCCTATATTGTAGAATCCCAACCAGCTAAAAGCGAAATAGTAATTTCACAGATAGCTGATAGTGGATGCTTTTCAAGGCTTAGACTCCAGCCAGATGCTGGGAGTGAAGCTGTTTTTAATTTCATAAATTATGATGATAGGGCTAGTGTAAATGACAAACCATTTACTTGGAATGTAGACTTTGGGTCTATAATTCAACCTATAGGTTTTCCAAAAACATATGATTCCAGGAACGGACTTCCAACCCCAGCTGAAATAGAACAAGTTGCTAGTGGAAACATTAGTGGTAGTCCTAAAACACCTAATAGCCTTATTGCAGCACATTACAGAGGATGCTTAGATTTACTTGATACACTTCAACTTCGAACTAAAATCTAAAAAGCTACTAGTTAATTTTTATAGTTATTGGTTATAATATCAAATACATTTTAGGATTTTAATTTTGAGAATTGATTTATCAACCCCTATTAAAAACCAATGGTGGAAAAACACTTATCTATATTCTGCTGGTGGAACAGTTTCTGCAGACTTTACTGATTCTGGGCTTACTGGTGGGAATCTAGATCATATTCTCTTAAACGGTAGACATGACTTTGCAAATAGACTTCAAGGATGCAGGATTTTAGAATATGGAACGATTTACAGTGGGCTAAGTGAAAATATAACTAGAAGAGATTTAGCAAAGATAACTACAGATCTTAGTGATGCAGTATTAGAGAATCTTGACTGCCAAATAATGGTGGCTTGTGGTACAGATGCTTTTAAACAAATTGCCAGAAAAACACATAAAAGATTAAACCAAGAATGCATTAGAAGAAACATTAAAATGACTCTTCTAGCTGCAAACAGACCTCTTCATTTAGAAAATACTGATGGTTGGGATAATTTTAGAACTTGTCTCATTGGTGGACATTTACCCGATATGGAACCTGGTGTATATGGTGGTTTTCATGGTGATCTGATTAAAGCAGATGAAATAGATTATTTACCATTTGTAGATTCTTATCCATTCTATGATACAGAAATGCATTTGGACTCAGAAAACAGCTCTCAGTTTTCTGATAGAAAAGCACTTATCAATGAATTTTCTTTAGATGAAATTGAAGCTTTAAAACTAGGGAACATAGAAACTGATCAAATACTAGTTTTAGAAGCCTGTCACACTAGAAACTCATTAGAAAAAATAGATAAAGAAATAGAAAGTAAAAATCCAAAAGTAGTGGTTTTAAGACTATACCATTCAGGTACAGCATGTACTCATGAAAATAAGCCTCTTGCTAACTGGGCACATTTAGTAAAAAAATGGAGAGAAAAAGGAATAATATTTTTTGGAGTTACTAACAATGGGGAACCTACTGACCTCACTCTTTATGAAACATCTACAGCTCTTAGAGAAGCTGGGGTAATTCCAGGATTTGACCTTCTCCCAAAAGTAGCCATTGCAAAAGCATCATATGCAGCTATTAAAGGAATGAAACCTGCTGACTGCATAGATTTTGTTCTTCCAGCTAGCAAAATGGTATCTAACAATAAAGATAAGGTAGATGCTTTAAAAGTATTATATTCTTAACCCATCCTCGGATCAATTTATCTATAAACATCTCTTCTATGCCCGATTTTATAAATCTCTACTACCTGAATGCCTTTATCTACCGTGTATAGAATCCTATAATCACCGATTCTAATTCTATAACCTAAGCCACTACTTAATTTTTTGTGGTTTGCGGGGAGTGGATTATATTTCAATCCCTCAATAGCTTTTACTAATTTTAGTAATAAGTTTCTATCTTTTATTTTCTTTAGAAACTTTTTTGGACTTTCTAAAAGGTTTAGCTGGTACATCTTTAAAAAGCTCTTTCTTTACATCTTCCCAATTATATCTAATCCCAGTATCTTTCTTTAGAAGAGTTTTCATCAGTTCAGATTCTTTCTGTAATTCCCATTCTTCAAATTCTTCATATTCTGAATACGATATTATTGCAGCCTGGGGTTTATTATACTTTTCGATAATAACACCCTGGTTAGTGGTTTTAACCTCTTCAATAATATCGGCCAACTTTTCACGAACCTCTGACATATTAAGCTCTTTCATAATTTTCTCCAGAATTGTACGAATCTATAGAGTTGTACAACTTATACTACAATTATACCAACTATGGTTAAGAATATGATAATAAATCAAGAATAAATGTCATTCCCGCGAAAGCGGGAATGACATTACTACATAATCCTCGGATCAATCTTTCTATACAATCCATCAATTACTACATTCAATGTCGTCAATAAAAATGAAAAAACAATGGCTGTTCCAGTTATTAAAAAGTAATCTCTATTCGTAAATGCAGTAATAAAATATCTCCCCATTCCAGGGATTGCAAAAATAAACTCCACTACAAATGACCCTGTTATTAGAATGGCCATAATAGGTCCTAATATAGTGACAATAGAAATGAGTGAATTTTTTAGAGCATGTTTAAAAATTATATTTCTAAGTTTGAGTCCATTTGCCATTAATGTTCTTATATACTCTTCACCAAATTCATTAATCATCTGAGTTCTAACTATTCTGGCTATATAAGCAGCAGGAAGAAAAGATAAGGTTATTACTGGCAAAATCATATGATATGGACTTTCCCATAATGCCACGGGTAAAAGTTTTAATTTTAAAGCAAAAATATTAATTAGAAGTGCTGCTATTAAAAAATTCGGAAGTGAAATACTCACAGTTAAGAACAATAAAGAAATATTTCCAAGGTATTTATACACTTTTGGAATACTACTAGTGGAAGAAAAAGCAGATGTAATTCCAAAAAAAAGTCCTGCAGGTATTGCTATTAACAGTGCCATAATTCCTAACAAAAAAGAAATAGGCAAAGAAGTAAATAAAATCTCATTTACTGATCTATTTATATATTTTAAAGAAGGGCCAAGATCACCTTTTATAAGTCCAGCTAAATATAAAACGTATTGGTTAAATATAGGCTCATTTAGATGATATTTAGATTCTAAGTTGGCAATTATCTCTGGTGGCAGAGTTTTATTTCCTGTAAATGGGTTACCTGGCACAAAATGTAAAAGTAAAAAAGTAATAGTTGCTACTAAAAATGTAGTAAAAAAAATCTTAAATATTCCTATAAAAACAACTCTCATAGTCCTAAATTATAAATCAACTTAACAATGTAAACATTCAATATAAGGGATTTAACCCTTACTATTTAGCACTTTGAAGAAAAGAAAGGGCTAACCCCTATATATACAAAACATGTAATAGTGGAATATTGTTTTTAGACATGGGTAATGAATCTACAAAAATATTATTAATTGAAGACAATCCTGGAGATGCAAGGATTGTAAAAGAAGAACTTTCCGAAGAAATTGACTTTTTATTTGAGCTTTTAATTGCTGACAGGCTCTCTTTAGGGATTAATCTTATTAAATCAGAAGATATTGATTTGGTTTTATTAGATCTTTCACTGCCAGATTCAACTGGATTAAACACCTTTTTAGAGATCAATAAAACTGTAAAAAATATACCTATCATTATTTTAAGTGGGAATAGAGATGAAGATATAGCTAGAAGTGCAGTAATTCAAGGAGCTCATGATTATCTGGTGAAAGGTGAAATAGAAAACACTATATTAATTAAAACAATTAGAAACGCTCTTGAAAAACAAAAAGACAAAGAAATGTTAAAAAAGCTTACTAGCACAATTAATAGTAATTCTTTAGAAGAGCTCGTTATTTTAACAGATATAGATGGGAATATTTTATTTGTTAATGAGGCTTTTAAAAAAACAACTGGATACAAAGATATAGCAGGGGAAAACATAAGAATTTTAAAGTCAGACAGACATGAAGAACACTTTTTTAAAGTTATGTGGGAGATGCTTTTAAAAGGCGAGATTTTTGAAGGGGTCTTTATAAATAAAAATTCTAAAGGGGGAATTTATTTTGAGCAAAAAATAATTACTCCAATCAAAAATAAAGATGGGGAAATAACACATTTCATTTCATGCGGAAAGAACATATCCTCTCTAATATCACTCAAAATAGATCAAAAAAACACTGAAGCTTAAACAAATGGCAAACTCATCTGCTGAATCAGTGAAAGTCAGGTTGCCTAATAAATTTATTTGGGTAATTTTTTTTATTTGCACCATTCCAACTATTTTAAATTTTTTTGGATTTGATTTTGGGTTTAATCTACAAAAAGTCGCTGATACATTACAACTTTCATTAGCTGGAAGTTTCATCATAACAATACTTGAATGGAGTGCGTTTTGGATAGCAATGTTTACAGTAGTCCTAGCATTTACTAATTATAAAATAACAGGTGATGTAACAACTCCAATAATTGGCGCCGTATTGTTTTGTGCAGGAGCAATGGACGGCTTTCATACATTGATTATTTATCAATCATTAAATGGTAAACAAATTGACCCTAACTTAATTCCTCTCACATGGGCAATATCACAACTTTTTTATGGGATTCTTTTACTCATTACAACAAGTTTCTTTGTAGCAAAAGATAAAAGACACGTAATGTGGGAAAGAGAAAAAGGATTTGGATTTGCAATCACAATTAGCATACTTTTTTGCATAATTGCTTATGGAATAATGATTATAATTACAAAAAGTCCTCATTTACCAACAACTATATATCCATATTCAACAATCAGTCGCCCATGGGACACTGGTCCATTAGCTTTATTTTTAATCCTGAGATTAGTTATCCTCCCGAAGTTCTATAAAAATCATAGAAGCATTTTTTCTCATTCTTTACTAGTTAGTATTGTTCCTCAAATATTTAGTCAGATACATATGGCATTTGGCTCTATAGAACTTTATGACAATCATTTTAATATTGCTCATTTTCTAAAAATCATCTCATATTTGATTCCATTTTCAGGATTAGTAATGGATTATCATAGAACTTACAGAGAGACAGAAAATATCAATTTAAAACTAGAACATCAAACTTTAGAACTAAAAAGATCAAATGAAGAGTTACAAGATTCAAAAAAAAGATTAGAAGCTCAATACAACATAGCTTTAACCTTATCTAATTCTTCTTATTTAGAAGATGCAAGTTTGAAAATTATAGAAATAATATGCAAGGTTCTAAATTGGGATTGGGGTGCTATCTGGATAGTTGATAAAGATATATTAAAGTATATGCAAAGTTGGCATCTTCCATCGGTCCATTTTGATGACTTTGAAGAAATAACTAAAAAAAGCACATTTAAAAAAGGAATTGGTTTACCTGGAAGAGTGTGGGAAGAAAATAAACCTGCCTGGATTGTTGATGTCAGAAAGGATCCCAATTTCCCCCGTTCTAAATATGCAGAAAAAAGTGGAATTTGTTCTGGATTTGCATTTCCTATTTTACTTGAAAATAAAGTTATTGGCGTAATTGAATTTTTTACACATGAAATACGTAGACCAAATGAAGATTTATTCAAATCAGTACTAACTCTAGGAAATCAAATTGGATTTTTTATAAAAAATAAAAATGATGAAAATAAACTTAAAGAGCTTTTCGTAGAATTAAAAAGGTCAAATGAAGAATTACAACAGTTTGCTTACGTAGCATCACATGACTTGCAAGAGCCTCTTAGAATGGTAGCAAGCTTTACTCAACTATTAAAAAGAAGATATAAAGACAAGCTTGATGCTGATGCAAATGAATTTATTGATTTTGCTGTTGATGGTGTCAAAAGAATGCAAGGATTAATAAATGACTTACTTCAATTTTCAAGGGTTAGTACACAAGCAAAAAGTTTGGAAGAAATTGATTTAAATTCAGCACTAGAAACAGCCATAAGCAATCTTAAAGCTTCAATCGAAGAAAGCAAAGCAACAATAACTTACGACAAGTTACCAATTATAGTTGCCGATGATTTTCAAATGGTACAACTTTTTCAGAATTTAATTAGCAATGGAATAAAGTATAGAGGAAATAAATCACCAGAAATAAAAGTCACCGCTTATAAACATAATAACTATTTGCAATTTTCAGTAGCTGACAATGGGATTGGAATTGAAGAACAGTATTTCGAAAAAATATTTTTAATTTTTCAAAGACTTCATACAAAAAGCGAATATTCAGGGACAGGAATTGGGCTTGCAGTCTGTAAAAAAATCATTGAAAGACACCTTGGAGAGATTTGGGTTGAGTCTGAATTAGGCAAAGGAACAATTTTTCATTTTACAATTCCAATTAGCCTAGACGAAGGAAACTAATATGAATATTTTTTTTGAGATTCTATTAATTGAAGATAATCTTGGAGATACAAGAATAGCAATAGAAGCATTTAAAGAAAGTAAGTCTCCAGTAAATATTAATTATGTTTCAGATGGAATTGAAGCTCTTAATTTTTTAAAGAAGAGGGATAAGTATGAAAATAAGCCAACACCTGACTTGATTTTACTGGACTTAAACTTACCAAAAATAAGTGGATTTGAGATTTTATCACAGATAAAGTCTATTAATAATTTAAAGCAAATACCCGTAATAATTTTTACATCTTCACATTCAGATGAGGATATAGAAAAGTGTTACAGACTAGGAGCAAACTCTTTTATTGCAAAACCAATTGACCTGGATTTATTTATTGACACAATTAAAGTAATAGGAAATTACTGGTTTCAACTCGTAAAACTACCACCTAAGAAATAAGTCTATTTCTTAGCCACAACTTCCCATTTACCGATTTCTTTATTAAAGCCTTTATCTCTTAAAATAAGCCAGTGTTTAGCCTGAGGATGATCAATATCATATTCAAGAGAAGATGTTGTAGTTTCATTAGAAGGAAATCCAGCGAAAATATCATCTTTAAAATCTAAAAA
>Ga0105164_10000718_pt1 | contig 22351 bp, 21 predicted proteins | sample VDWuncwatermetaG_FD_89674 | JGI IMG/M metagenome (GOLD analysis project Ga0105164, IMG submission 89674) | Wastewater microbial communities from Netherlands to study Microbial Dark Matter (Phase II) - VDW unchlorinated drinking water | ecosystem: Environmental > Aquatic > Freshwater > Drinking...
GAGCTAAAAATTCCAGTTCTTTATTTTCAGCAAAAACCCGGGTTATTTTATTCGACAAAGCCGGCAAATCATTTAAAGAATTCAGTTTTAAATTTTTTAAATGCTCATGGGTGTTGATTTTAAAACCCGTTGAAATAATATAAAAATCTAAATTTTCAAAATGCCAACTAAATGTTTGATAAAATTGTATCAATGGGTCCGCCAAACAAACTCCCCCGAAATACTGAAAAGCTAGATCCACCCCACTGCCCGTGTGCAAATTTTTATATTCACTAAGAATTCCATGAAAGTCCTGATTTACTGAAAGGAAATCGGGCGCGATAACCGAAAAATATTCAGCGGTAGACCGACCAAAGCCACCTGCAGAATAAGGATCTTTAATTGATACCGCTACAGTTTTATTATATTTAGTTAAATAACGGCCGGCCGGGCTATCCGCGTGAAAAACAGTAGACAATACACTGTCATAATCTATTTCAAAGCATGGCTGAGTCGCTAACCCTATGGCCGAACCGCCTAATAAAACCGAATACTCACCCACTAAGAAGGTTTTACCTGGAACTATTAATTTCATTTTAGTGATTGGTCTGATTACGCAAGTCTGTTAAGACTTCGATTGCATTAGATAATGAAATTCTTTTTCTTAATGTTAAAATTTCTTCAAGTTTTTTAATAACGACCGGCATTTCCATATCGGTAGCGCCCGCACCAAGTGATAAATTTTTAATATGCAATTTCATATGACCCTCAATAATTCCCACAGTGGTTAAGGCCTTTAATGCGCCTAAATTTTGCACTAAACCCACCGCTGCAACAATACGTGATAGTTCATTGGCCGATTTTACGCCCAGAATCTTAATATTCATTTTGGCAGAGGGGTGCAAAGTCGTGACTCCGCCAACTGTGCCCACAATAACGGGGGCCTCAAAAACACCCACCAATTTTGAGTTCACACTTCGCCATTTAGTAATCGTACGGTATTGCCCGTCTTTTGAAGCGTAAGCATGAATCCCTGCCTCAACTGCGCGCCAGTCATTACCTGTTGCTATCAAAACAGGATCAATGCCATTGAGCACACCTTTATTGCTGGTTGCCGCTCGATAAGGATCAAGCTCTGCAAACCTTGAGGCTTCTTCTATTTTTAAAGCCAGCCCTACATCGATCTGGTCTAATGTCACAGTTGCACGAGTTAATTTTGAGTCCACCAAATTAGAAAGAATACACATTGTTACTTTTTCAGAGGTGAATTGCTCAAGTGAATCTTTTAAGTATTCACAAACTTGATTCATCACGTTGGCACCCATGGCATCACAGGAGTTCATATATACATGAATGACCGCCATATCATAACCATCTCCACGAACTAATTTTCTGATTTTAATGTCAGTAACTCCACCACCACGCGCTACTAGCCCAAAAGCCACTTCGCGATTTGCTAAAGATATTAAATAATCTTTTTGCTGAAAAATTTTCTCACTGAACAAATCAAAATTTTGAACTTTAGCAAATTGAATTTGCCCAATAATATTCAGCCCAATGACTTCGGTTTTAATTGAACCATTTTCACGAATCCATTTAGCTGTTTTGCTGGCCGCTGCAATTATCGAAGTTTCTTCAACCGCCATCGGCACCACATGGTCATTACCGTCAATATTAAAATTAGTCGCCACCCCCAGCGGCAGTTGAAAATAACCAATAACATTTTCAACAAATTTTTCAGCTAAGCCCACGTCCTGCAAACCTCCACTATTTAAGTAATTCACATCTTGCACCGATAAAATCTGGGCCTCATGCAATTTATTGAGTCTTTCTTGATAATTTAATTTAGAAAACCCCTTAAAAAGATCAGATAGTTCTACTTGTCCTCGCCTCTTAATTATTTTTGGTGCCATACCATACCTTTTTATGTAAAAAATCTTCACATTTTTTTATGCCCGAACAAAACATCGCAACTTTTAACTGATAGTCAAATTGCTGCATTATAATAGAAGTGGCTTCTGTACTTTTTTCTTCATTTTTTTCTGAATGAGTCACGGTCGTTTCCACTGCGGCTTTCATTAAAGGTTGCGCAAGCCCCACGGCTCTGGCCCCCATGGCTAAACATTTGGCGGAGTCGACTCCATTACGAATACCGCCCGAGGCCCAAATCTGATGAAAAAGATTTTCATCCTGAAGCTCTAGCAAGCAAGCAAGTGTAGTTTGTCCCCAATCATGAAAGGCCTCTGAGGCCTTAAAAATTAAGCTATCTGCTGGCTGCCTTAAAGCCTCGATCTGACCCCAGTGAGTCCCGCCACCACCTGACACATCTACAATTTTAACTCCAATGGCAAATAGCTTATGACATAATTCTTTATTAATACCAAATCCTACTTCTTTTATCAAAATTGGAATATGGCTTTTTTTAACTAATTGTTCAATTGCTTGCAGCGCGCCCGCTAAGTTTACCTGCTGATTATTCTGAAACAACTCTTGTAGCGGATTTAAATGTATAAATAACCCGATCGCATCAATATTTTCTGTAAGCTTTATTATGTTGGAGGTTGAATAGGACAGAACTTCTAAAATGCCAATGTTGGATATTAATTTGATCCCCGGCACTTCAGTTTTAATTTTTTTCCACTCGAGTGCCGCGGTGGGATCTAACAACTCTCGACTTTGTGAACCTACCGCCATCAACCAGTTATTTTTATAAGCCGCCAAGGCTAAATTCAAGTTGATCTTATAACTGTGCTCATGCCCCGCAGTCATGGACGCGACAAAATGCGGCGAGGAAAACTCATGCCCCAGGAGTTTGACTTTAAGTGACACCTCACTGAAATTAATTTCTGGCAAAGCCTGATGTTGTAATTTAATTTTTGAAAAACCAGATTGGATGAGTGCTTGTGTAGAGCTCTCCAGCGCCAATCGAATATGGTCTTTTTTTCTTAGCTCAAAATCATTAAAAGATGTGTCCATTATCTTGTTTTTACCCCTAAAAAAAAAGCGAGCCTTAGAGCTCGCTTTCAACTTGTAGAACTGGATCATGACCTCAACTTACTAAGAAATCATACCGATTTAATAGCATGCTGGCATAAAGATGAAAACGCAGCCGTATCTGTAATAGCTAGATCTGCAAGTACTTTTCTATCAAGCTCTATACCGGCTTTGATTAAACCACCAATTAAGCGTGAATAAGTAGTTCCGTTAAGTCTAGCCGCTGCATTTATTCTTTGAGTCCATAAAGCACGGAAAGTACGTTTTTTCATTTTTCTGTGCTTGTAGGCGAACACCATACCCCGGTCATTTTTTTCAACCGCGTGAGTGTAAGATCTTGAGCCTGCTGAATAATAACCTTTTGTTCTTTTTAATACTTTTTTGTGGCGACGACGATTGGTCATCCCCGATTTTACACGTGCCATCGTTTACTCCTTAAAAGCCGAATTGGCGCTTCACTTGAAGCATGTTGGCATCTGAAACATATATAACTTGTCCAAGATGGCGTTTAACTTTAGAACTCATATGAGAGTTCAAGTGGCGCATTTTTGTTTGCTTGCGCTTCACTTTTCCGCTTTTAAGAACGCGCATGCGTTTCTTTGCACCTGAGTGCGTTTTCATAAGTGACCTTCCTCCGATAGGGCGAGTGTTCAAAATGAACAACTTCTTAATGGCACAACTATCAGCCTTAATTTTGAGTCTTTTAGAAATAGGTGTTTTTCACTAAAAAATCAAGCCTTTATAAGTACATAAGGCCTGATTAAATTTTAATCACCATGTAAATACTTAGCCTACCAGTAGTAACCAATAATAAAGCTAGCTTATTTGGCTCAAATGCGCTATATTAGCCCTCGTCCGTAAAAAATCAGATCCAAGGATCTAAAAAAACACTCAAGGAGAATCAAATGAAAATCGCTACAATGACAATCGTATCTTTATTCGCAGTTGCTGCCTTAGCAACTAACCCAACGACTGCAGCTACTGCCGCCGCTAAACACGTTGAAGCAACTGTAGCTACTGCCGCCGCTACAACCACCACTACCGTTAGCGATACTACAGAAAAAGTTGAGACCAAAGTTAAAAAAGCTAAAAAGAAATTAGCCAAAAAAATCGAAGAAAAAATCGAAGAAAAAAAAGAAGAGACCAAAGAAGCGACTAAATAACTAGTAGAAATTTTTAGCTAAAACTGCGCTTGGCGTAGTTTTAGCTAAAATTAAGTTAAGCTCTAATTAAGTTTTTTCAAGGCGTACTAATTCTGCAAAGCAGGTATCCTGCAACCTGAACATCAACACTTCCTCTTGAAGCGAAATCTCGTGATCATAACCCAGTAAATGCAAGATGCCGTGAATCAGCATATAAGTGGTTTCTTTCTTTAAAGAGTGGCCCTGTTCAGCCGCCTGTTTTTTTAATATATCTAAACACAACAAAAGCTCACCAAATGATTTTTTATCGGTACTGGAAAAACTTAATATATCTGTTGGCTTATTTTTCCTCCTAAATTGTTTATTGATTTTTTTCATTTCTTTTATGCTTAAAAAAACTAAAGTGATTTCTTTTTTTATGTTGAGCTGCGCTCTATTTCTTATTTTATTTGCTAAAAAATAAATACAAATTTTTTCAATCAAGCTCTGTAGCTCTTTATATTCCAGCCTGAATTTTGTGTGATTGACAATATTAACTTTCATGCAACAATTTGACTATGCCTGAAGCGCCAAAAACACTCAACAGTTTTGAATCCTTATTACAAATCGTTAAAGACCTGCGAGGCCCGGAAGGCTGCCCGTGGGATTTTGAGCAAACCCATATTACACTAACATCCTATGCTATTGAAGAAGTACATGAATTGGTTGAGGCCATTGAAAGTGGAAATAATTCCCATATTTGCGAAGAGCTCGGGGATGTTTTATTTCAGGTTATTATACACGCCACAATTGCGGCAGAACTTGGAACTTTTAACATTCATGATGTTATTGAATCCATTAACAGTAAAATTGTTAGGCGTCACCCCCATGTGTTTTCAGTTGTTAAAGTTAGGGACTCTAAGGAAGTTATAAAGAACTGGGAGCTTATAAAAACTCAAGAAAAAAAGAATAAATCTGTTAAAAATACTTTATTTGATATTCCTCCCGGATTACCTGCCTTGCAAAGAGCTCATAAAATAGGAGAAAAAACTGAAAAGTATAAATTTGACTGGACTGAGCCGCAGCAAGTACTTGCGCAACTTAAATCCGAAATAGCGGAGCTAGAACAAGCCATTTTAGAGAAAAATATTTCACACATAAAACATGAAATTGGTGATGTTTTATTTTCAACCGCACAATTAGCAAGACATCTGAATACCGAGCCAGAATCTGATTTACGCGAAGCCAACCGCCGCTTTATTAAACGATTTGAAACAATGCAGACCCAAACAAAATCTTTAGACGATTTTATTAATTTAAGCCCTGCAGAAAAAGAAAACCTCTGGAAATTTGCCAAGAAAAATGTTTAGTATTCTGCTAAAATAATTTACAAAATATATAACAATATATAACAATATATTTTTAACTCTCTAAATATTGTCAAAATTTTTGGCAACACAACTTTTATTATTTTTAGAGTTATTTACAAACACTAATAGTTTCAAGCACATAGGCTGTCTCAATATAATACATTTATAAAAAAACGAGATGCAAACCAAGGGCTTGGCGGTTACTTCGTAATAAAAAAATCTATCCTTTACACTATTAAGACTCGTGATCAGCTTACTGTCTGTCGATAAGACAATTATGATACAGACGTGGTCACGGGCCCAGGAGGCCCTATGAACAATAATCAAATAACTTCAGCCGGATTATCAAGTCTAATTCTGCTATTTAGTAGCTGTGACAAGGGCGGTGCTAATTTTTCAGTACTATCAACTTCTGCTCAATACAAGCAAGAGCTAACTTATGTACCACGCAAAATTGATGTGCTTTTTGTTATTGATAACTCAGGTTCGATGAGCAGCTCACAAACAAGTCTGGCCAATAATTTTCCGTCATTCATAAATTATTTTAAAGCCAAAGGTTACGACTACAGAATTGCCGTGACCACCACTGATTCATTCTACGGAGATCAGTTTGTCACTGCCGGCTGCTCTATCTGCACTGTAAATCAAACCAAATTCAAATCTGGCACCACCCCTAAAATATATATAATTGATAGTGCCACCCCTAATTTAGAAGCAGTTTTTGCACAGAATGTAAATGTGGGAATTAGTGGAAGTGGCGATGAACGTGCATTTTCAAGTTTTAAGGCCACACTTAATAGCTCCCTCAATGCCGACTTTCATCGTAACTCTGCTTTTTTATCTGTTATTCTGGTTTCAGATGAAGAAGATTTTTCACACAATGATATTAATTTAAATGAATCCTACTCTCAGCCTACTCTCCACAGCATCACCAGCTATAAGACCTTTCTAGAAGGCTTCACCGGTGGCGTTCCGACAACTGATTTTCACGTTTCCACAATTTCAATCTTAGATGATGCGTGCCGCGTGTCTTTAGGCGCTGGCCGCAAAGTAGGACTTAGGTACATGCAGCTTGCTGATGCCACAGGAGGCTCTAAAAATTCAATCTGCAATACGTTTGACACCATACTCAGCAGTATTAGCACACAGATTATAGAACAGATTAAGGCGCAGTTTTTTCTGACGCGTATACCGGTATTAACATCAATTCGAGTGATCATCGCGGGGGTTTTAATTCCTGCAGATATTAACAATGGCTGGACCTATGACTCCGCAACTAATTCAATTTCGATACATGGCAGCTATATTCCAAATGCTGGAGAAAACATAACCATTAACTTTGACCCGAAAAGCGTAAATTAGGAGATTTTTTATGAAGACTAAAAATACAAATTGGCATGTTTTAATAGGTGATCAAAAATATGGCCCCTATGACTATAAAACTGTTATTCAGATGATACAGACCAATCAGTTAATGGATTTTAATTATGTCTGGGCTGAACACTTAGAAGCTTGGACTCCACTTTATTTGCTTGAGGAGTTTAGTAAGGACCGTTTTGAACTTTTACTCCAAAAAGAATCTGAATATTTTGCTTCATTTACAAAAAGAAAAAATCCACGACTGGATGTTAAAATACCTATTATCGGACATAATACCGTACGATTTTTTGATGGAGAAATTGTTTCAATTTCACAAAATGGGGCATTGTGTTTGCTGAATACACCACTGGTGCAGGTGGGTGACAATATCAAATTGCATGTTAAAACTACTAGTGAATTGGATACAGCCTTCAATATAGAATCTACAATTATTAGAAAAAATTATTCAAAACAAAGATTGAATTCAAAATCCGGTTTGTATTATGCCATTAAGTTTAACGAAATACAGGAAATCGGCATACCTCAAATAACTAAATGGATTACATTGGCAGCTTAATTGACGGCTTAATTGACGGACAACAACATACACCAAAAAAAATATGGTGTAAAAATAACGGGGGATTTATGACAGGATTTTTTAACTTTATACAACAATCAGGAATTGTCGGCTGGATTATAATGCTGACCGGAGCTGCTGCTATTGCGCTGGTGTTTGAGCGAACACGCATGCTTTTTTTTAAATACAGCCTAAATGTTGATGACTTCACTAGTAAAATACAGAATCTTGTACTGAGTCGTAAACACGAAGAAGCTCTGGTTATATGTGCGCAGCTTGAAAATAAACCCTTAGCAAAAGCCTTTAAAGTTATACTTGAAAAATCTGATCGTGATGATGAAACTATTTTTCAGGCGCAAGACATTGCCATGTCGGAAGTTGTGCCCCTGTATACCCGACGCTTACATTATTTATCAATGCTAGCCAATGTCGCAACCCTACTCGGATTACTCGGAACAATTCATGGACTGATATTGTCGTTCCAAGCCGTTGCAATCGCAGACCCCGCACAAAAGCAGGCTTTACTTGCAAATGGTATAGCGGTCTCGATGTACACGACGGCACTAGGTTTAGCGGTGGCTATTCCCGCTATGGTGGCTTTTTCATTTTTGATTTCTAAGCAAAATGAACTCTTAGAACAACTCACTGAAAAATGTTCAAAATTAACTGAAATTTTAACAAACTCGCATATGCACACATTAACTAAGAACACTGTTTATCCCGAAGCCAAAATTGCGCCACCAAGCCTTAATTCAAAAGTATCATAGGAGAACACATGGCAGGACGTTATAAACCCAAAATTAATCATAACTCAGAGTTTGATCTTGATCTTGCGCCACTGCTTGCCGTTATGGTTAAACTCGTACCCGTGCTGCTCCTGTCTTCGGCTTTTGTACAAATGATGATTATTGAAACGGAACTTCCACAAGTGGTGCAAGATGCCATTGCTAAACAAGAACAAACAGCAACACCGGCAACTATTAGTATGACACTTGATAACAAAACTGGAGTAAGTATTGTCATTAATGACCAGGGCAAAGAACAAATAAAACTTATTAATTTAAATGAAAAAAATACTTTTGATTTTGAAAAAATTCATCAAGTGGCGCAAGAAATAAAAAAATCACATCCGGGAGTCTTTAAAATCGAACTTAATCCGGCAGCTAGTGTTCAGTATAAAGATATCGTCAAAATAATGGATGAAGTTCGTAAAAGCAAATCGAAAGAAATTCGGTTTCCAATTAAAAATGAAAAGTCTGGAGAATCCACCAGCACGGATTATATGTTTCCGGAAGTGATCTTTACTAATATGCTAGAAGGATGATATGAAAAGAGTCCGATTTAAGCCTGAAATTAAACGAACGCAAAGTTTTTCACTGAATATAACATCAATGACTGATATGTTTACTATCTTGTTGGTGTTTTTATTACAGACTTTTGCTTCGGCGGAGGTTCAAATTGACCCCGTTGAAGGTTTGCGACTGCCCTCATCAACAACTGAAAAAAATCCGGTTACCGGCGTGAAGATTTCATTAACCAACAGTGCCTTAACAATTGAAACCCAGTTACTCGCACAACTTCAGAATAACGAATTTATTGGCGGGGCTATAGACCCAAATGACAGCAGCTTTATTAAACCTTTATTCGAAGCGCTACAAAAAATAAATAACAACAAAGACGCCAAAGAAAAACCTGGAAAAATATTATTTCAAGCCGATCAAGAACTCCCCTATTCAGTTTTACGCAAAGTTATGTATACGGCCTCAATGGCGGGGTTTCCCAACATTAAACTCGTAACCGTGGTCGGAAATTAAATGAAATTTTTTATACTTTGCTTACTTCTAAGCATTACAAGTACAGCTTCTGAAAAAAATATTAAAGGCTTGATGCCCGAGGTTAGATTAACTATTGATAACGAAGAATTAAATATGAAAAACTCATTTAATTCAGAAATTATGATTACAAAATCAGAGAACAAAGCTATTGAAACCTTAATTAAAATTATCAAAAAAACCCCAGAGCCCAAAGAAAAAGTTGATTTATTGTTCAGATTAACTGAACTTTATATGAGGCGCGCCAAATCAGGACGTTTTTTTGACCTTGATAAAAATTCTGCTGGTAAACTTATACAATATGGTCTCTCCAATCAAAAGGCTGTCGAGACTTTAAAGCAAGCCATTAAAATCTATAATCAAATTCGCTCCAGTTACCCCCAATTTCATAACCTCGATTACGTATTGTTCAACAATGCTATGGCTCATTTGCAAATTAAAGAGATAGAAGTTGCTAAAAGTCTGTACTCACAGTTACTCGCAGACTTTCCCAATTCAGACTTAACACCAGATGCTTTACTTGAGTTGGGCGAAATATATTATCAGCAACAGAATTTTTCAAGTGCGCTCGAAAAATTTAAAGCCCTAAAAAAACATCCAAAATCCAGAGCCTATCCCTATGGACTTTATAAATCTGCCTGGTGTTACTATAACTTAAAAAATACGACGGAAGGTATTAATCAATTACTTGCGGTAGTTAAAGAAAACCCAGCCAATTCAGATGATCAAAAAAAATATAACTTACGACGTGAAGCCTTAAGGGATTTAACCCTGTTTGTAGGCGAAACCTTGGCTTCAAATGAAATTTTTGATTTTTTTGAAAAGATCACCACAGAAAATGAATTAGGCGAGGTTATGCTTGCCCTGTCCACGTTGTACGAATCACACTCGCGCTACAAAGAGATCAGCGTGTTCACCAGGCAATACATTAATCGTTATCCTTACAGCTCGCAAACTGTCACGTGCTATACTAAACTCATTGAAACCAGCGAGACTTTAAAACTACGACCCAACGTTATTGACACTCTAACAGAAATGTCTCAATTCTGCCGGCGCGACAAAGTCGACGCTTCCTGTTTTGAAGAATTTCGAAAAATCAGTCTTGAAATATCAAAAAAATGGTGGGACATCTGGCTTAAAAATAAAAATAATATGGAGTTTGCGAACCTCACGGAAAGAGCATTTGAAAATTTATTATCCGTTGATAATGAAAAAATGCCAGACTTTAAGTCACGATACACATTTGCAGAGTTATTATTCCAGCAGGGAAAGTATGAACAGGCTTCTAAAAACTATGAAGCCGTTTCTCTGAATAGCAATGCCGACAAGACCATGTCTCATGATTCTTTATATGCGGCTTTATTTTCAATTGAAAAATTATTAGAAAAAAATGAAAGCCCGATTTTTTTAGAAAAACAAAAAAACCTTAGTCTTCGTTACTTAAAAGAATTTAGCAATGGCGAACACAGTATGGAAATACAGTATAAACTGGGTTACCTTGCCTATAAGAATACAGAATATGATGCATCACTAAATTATGTAAAATCATTATTCAATAAAAATAAGCACCCCGATTTAAAATTAAAATCTGAAGACCTTGCCTTAGATATTTACAACATTAAAAAAGATTATGTTGCCATTCAAAATCTTGCAAAAGAGATCTTAAAAAACACAAGTCAATTGGCTCGAATTTTAACTTTAAAAAAAATAATTGAAGAAGCCCATTACTCTCAAATACAACACGAATCAAAGAACTTAACACCACTTAAGCGAATCAATCTCTTCTCCGATTTTGCAAATAACCATATTAACACAAAACTTGGACAAGAAGCTTACTGGCAAAGTATTTCTTTAGCTTATGCTCAAGGATTCGATTTTTTGGGTGCACATTTAAGTTTAAAATACATAAAACTGTACCCTGATGATAAGCGAAAACTCGACGCACTTAAAGAGGCTCTCAAGGCGTTTATGGATTCTGGAAATCTTAAGTTAGCGATAATTGCAGCAAAAGATTTATCCGAAGTCGATAGCAGTAACGCAAGAAAATACCTCGAACTGATGTGTGATTTGTTAAAAATAAACACTCAGCACAGTCAAAGCAGATCTTGTTATCGATCTTTATTAGTAAAATCTAGCCGTGAAGAAAAATCTGCGCTTTTATCAAAATTAATGCAGACATTTGATGATCGCAAGCATAATGATTACTTAGAAATTCAAAATCAAATACTAAATTTAAATATTGAACCCTATGCCACTGAAATTTTAACAGCACAAGCACAAGAGCTACTCGCTCAAAAAAAATATAACCTCGCCTTTAATCTTGCTTTAAAAATTAATGCGCGCCCTGTAGATTCTGAAGCCCGCTCAAAGGCTCGACTCATTCAGGCCGAAATTTTAGAAAATGAATTTATTTTACAAAGTGTAAAAGCCCAAGAAAATAGACTCGCACTTGTAATATCTATAAAAACTGAAAAGCTGGACAAAGCCTTTACTGCTTACTCTTCGGCCATTAAAATGTCGAAAACCGAGAGCACTCAACTACAAGGATTACGGGGAATTAGCCGGCTTTACTCTCACTACATTGACGCAATAAATAATATACCATTACCTGAAACACTCAATTCCGCAGATAAAGAGGGTCTAAAAAAAGAATTAGCTCGGCTGACGCAAGCCTTTGTTGATAAAAATATATATACTATTGAACAAATTAAAAAAATATCTAGTCTTAGCCTTAAGCTCAACACTAAAATAAACTGGAATGAATTAAGCTTTGAAAAACCAGTTCTGCCGCAAATTGCACCTATCTCTAGTAATAAAATGAATCACTACTATCCGGATGACTCTATGGCTGATGTTATTAAAAATCTTATTAAAAATAAAAAATACTCTGAAGCAGAAAAAATTTCATTGGATAAAACATCAGTTGTTGAATCTAGGTTTGCGGGTTTGTATTATCTCAGCCTTATTGCTGACGCCAATGCTGAGCCTGTAAAATCATTATGGTTTTTAGAAAAAGCAAAATTAACTTTAAATTTGAACCAAAAAAATATGAATCTTATTAATTATCAAAATGCTAAAGTTCTTTATTCTGTAGAAGATATCAACAGTGCTTTAAAGTTTTTTGAAAAAATTTTAGACACAAAAGATTTTACTCCAGAAGTTGTCATTGTCTTGGCAATGAGAACTTTCTTAGATGGAGATTATTTAAAGGCCAGTTCCGAATTTGCTAGATTATCTACAGCACAGATCTATACTTATGGTATGGACATCGTGTATATAGAATCCGTTCTGTTAAAAGGCGAAATCAATGAGGCTATTAAGCTGGCTACACTTTTTTCATCTTATTTACCTGAACGCGGCGACTTATTACTAGAGCAAGCTCGAATATTTGAACATTTTGTGATTAACAAAGAAAAGGCTCTGTATTTTTATCAAAAAGCACTTGTAAAATGCGATGTTCCAGAACAACAACTTTGGCTTAAAAGAAAAATTGAATACTTAAAAACTACTAAAAACAAACTTTTTACTTCAAATTTTGACGGTCCATCATGATAAATATTATTATTTGTTTATCAATTATTCTAATAACCAGTACTAGCTACAGCAAGAATATAAAAATTAGACAAACTCAAGAGGTTAATTTTTCTGAAATGAACTTAAAAGGTACTATTCGTAATCCCGACGGTGCCTATCTTGTGCAAAAAAAAGGACTTAAGTTTTTACCTTTGTATAATATTCAAAAAGATTTAGACCAAAAAATACGCGACGCTTCGCTCTATGTAGATTAGTATTGGGAGATTAAAAATGAGTTTATTAAAGTTGGTACAAACTACGGCGGATGGGAGAACAAAATGCTGGAAGCTCAGCGCTGGCACTGAGTTATTTACCTTTGGAACTTCCCGAAAAGCTAAAATTATTTCTATTGATAATGACTTGGAAAATTTTGAATCTGTATTTGAATTTAAAAATTCGAAGTGGCATTATATTAATTTTTCAACCAAAACTAAAAGTGCTGATACACCTATTGAAGACAAGAGTGTTATTAAATTGTCGAATTCCACACTTAAATTTAATATTATTAATAAAGATCTAGACCTTAAAAAAAATATAGAGTCTTTTCAATCGGATGGAACTCAAACCAAACAACTTGTTTTAGTTACAAAAAATAATAAAATACTAAATCTTCATATAAAAGAGGCTTCTGAATTATTTGATATTTACTCAGAAGGGGTACATCAAAAGCTTAAATTGCCACTTACAGAGAGCTGGAGCACACAGGAATTAAGCGAGTGCACTTTACAATATAAAAAAATAAATACCCCGAATCTAAGTTCCTATGAAATTCAGAAAAATTCTCAAATTATTGAGAAAGAAGATAAATTCGCGGTTCTTTCCGTTTTAGGCTTAACTGTGCTACTCATAGTGGGCTCATTTTTTGTTACTAACAGACATGACTTGCCCCCCGTTGTAACTGCGCACTCTAGCCCCACTCTCATTGCAATAAGTAACCTTAAGAAGAAACTAAAAAAAGAAGCCCAGTCTCCTGCTGCCCCCAAACAAGCCATCATACAAAAAAATAACTTGGGCGCTGCCAGTAGCGGAAAAGTCTCAGCACTACTTAAAGGTGCTCTGGGCGTCAGAATTTCACAACTTATTGGTAAGGTATCTGCTACTGAAGCGAGAACCGCGAATGTCTTAGTTACAACTTCCGGAGTAAAAGCTGGCGAAGGCAAATCTGGAAGGGCCTTAGCGGCTATTGGCAAGGCTGAAAGCTCAGGGCGCAACTGGACTGGTGAATCTACAGGCACTGGTCGTGGTATTTCCACTGCCGGCATTGGCGGCGGTAACAATAGTACAGGTCTTAATGCTGGACTTGGACAAGGTAAAACTGGAACTGGTGGCGTAGGTTTAATTGAAGATGAATCTGAAATTACCGGCGGGCTCGATCGAGAAATTATTGCTCAATATATTAAAACCCAGCTCGGGCAAATTCTTTACTGCTACGAACGACAACTTTCTGCAAGCCCTAACCTTTACGGAAAAATTGCGGTCAAGTTTACCATCGCCGGCACGGGGCAGGTGGAGACCCAATCGATTAACGACACGACCTTAAAAAACTCATCTGTAGAGTCTTGCATATTAAGTAAAATTTCAAAATGGAGGTTTCCGGAACCTAAAGGCGGCACCAAAGTTTTAGTCACCTACCCCTTTTTATTTAAAAGTACAATATAATGATATCCATCGGAGTTAACATGATAATTAAAAAAAATGATAACATTAAAAAAATAATCACATTATTTTTATTTTTGAATTTATATTCCAATTTTATGCATGCTCAAACTACAGAAGCCACTAGTGATCAAGTGGATTTAAAAAAAATTGAAGATAAATACTGGTCTGCCAAAGATGAAGACTACGGAGTAATACAGAATAGAACCTTTTCTAAAACGGGAAAAATGTACGCGTCGATGGTTTATGGCCCGTTAATTAATGACCCCTTTGCCAAAGCTAAAGCTTCGGGCGCCATGTTGGGCTATTTTGTGAACGAGGATTTTGGCGTAGAGCTGAGTTATTTAACCTATGCTTCCGTGCAGAATGACACCGTCACTGCTTATGAAACTCAGTTCGGCGGTGCCAAGCCTGACTTCAATTTGGTTAAAGCCGCAAAAACACTTTCCGTTACCTACACACCATTTTACGCAAAAATGGCCTTTATGAATATTGGAATAGTCTATTTTGATATGGGATTAACTCTCGGTCTAGGGCAAACAGATTATGAAATTCAAAAAGTTAATAAAGATGGCCTTGGCATTAAATCTCAAGCAAATGAAGTAAAATCATCCACCAGCTATGAGATTGGCTTTGTCCAGCAATTATTTATTAACAAGAATGTGGCCTTTAGGTTAGATATTAAAAATACTTATTATCCGCAAACTACCAAACAATATGAAATTGGCATTGGCGCAGCAGAATCATCAAGACTGAGTTCTACAAAAAATGCCAACGACACCACCATAACTGTTGGTTTAACATTATTCACAAACTAAGGATGAATTATGAATAACAAAATGATTCTTTTGATTCTTTTTTTAATTTCTCCTGCCGCCTATTCGCAGCTTGATTTATCTTTTGTAATTAAAACAGCTCCCACTTTCGGCCCTCAAGATCTCATTATTAATGGGGCACAGTATTCACCCCGCCTGCCTGAAAAAAAAGTGTTGCTTTCTCCCGTAATACTTAAAATTCCAAATATAAACTTAGTTCCGGTAGCCCAAGTCCATTTTTCTAAGACGGCTACACAAATTGCAAGTGCACCCGAGGTTCCACCACTGCTAAAAATAAAGGAACCCATTATTAACAAAATCGATACGGGGATTGAAAATATTATTCAAATTAGCCCAGATGAATACAAAATGATTCAAGCACTTATTTTTTTTGAAATTCAAAAAAAATATGATCTCGCACTAAGCTTATTTATTGGTCTTATCGAGAGCCCAACTTACAAATCTCAGGCCCTTTTACACTATGCGGATTCTGCGCAAGCCTTGGGTTTAAGTTCTGAATACCGTGAAAAAATATTGCGATTACTAGAAAAAGCGCCGAACAAAACACTTAAAATAAAGGATTTACTGAATGCGGCCGTAACCAGTGCAGTAAAAAATGTGGCCGCATTTCAGACGGCGGACATGAGCCTACTTAATTCTCTAGTTGAATCGTTTAATCTTGATGTTAGTAAAAACAGCACTTATCTCTACAAACTGGCCCAATACCTCATAACCCAGAATAGCCTATTTGCAGCAGAGTCCGCACTTAATCAAATTAGTTCAAAATCAGAAATTTATGCAAGTTCTGTTTTACTTTCGGCCAGCCTTAAATACCGTCAGGGCCAAGTCAGTGATGCCATAAATCAGCTTGAAAAAATTATTCCCCTTGTTGAAAAAAATAAAAAAAATCCTGTACGTAATTTGTTGATAGCGACACTTGCAAGAATATACTTTCAAAAAGCTCAGTACAAACAAGCCTATCAAACTTACCTTAAAATCGACAGATCAAGCCCGCTCTGGTTGCCATCCGTAATTGAGCAAGCCTGGGCGCAAATTCTAGTTGGCGACCACATCGGTGCCGCCGGCAATATGTTTTCTCTGCACACCGAAATTTTTAAAAAGGCTTATTTGCCAGAATCTTACATCGTGCGCTCTGTTGGTTATTTGAATTTATGTCAGTATGGTGATGCCCTGCATGTCTTAACCGATCTTGATAGTCGTTTTAAACGCACGTATGAAAAACTGGTTAAATTTCAATCTGAAAATATAAGCGCCCCGCCTTATTATGATTTAGTCAAAACTTGGTACACTCAAAATAAGTCATCTGAAATCAACAGCCTTCCGGCCTCTTTTGTGGCCGAACTCGCAGTGCATCCCTCCTTTACAACTTATCAGAAGCAAATCAATCAGCATGAAGTAGAAATAACAAAATTTAGTCAAATAATAACTGAGTTTTCAAACAAAGAAGGTTTAGATAATATGAAAAAAATGCGTCAAGCCGCGTGGAACCGCGCTGAAAATTCGAAAGCGGTACTACGTAGTAAGGCGGCGGCGGCCATTCGCGCACGATACGATGAGTTCACAAGCTCTCTTGCCAAGCTGCTGGAACAAGAAGAAATACTGGCTTATGAAATTTACTCTGGCGCGGGCGAGCACATTCGCTATCAAATGGCCGGCGGAAAAATAGAAGATCGCGATCCTGCAACACTTACCCCAGAAGAAAAAAAAAGTTATAAATGGAAATTTCGCGGAGAGGTCTGGGAAGACGAAATTGGTCATTACCGCTCCTCACTAAAAAATGTATGTGCAAATGAAAGTGTCGCTAAATCCAAAGGAGATCAATAATGAAAAACATAGCCCTTATCTGTCTTACGTTTATAGTTCTGCCAACACAGGCTGAGCTATTAAGCGCAAAAGTTGGTCTTGAAAAAATTAAAACCAATGTTGAAATCGCCAAAAAAAATGAAGTGGCCTACGATAAAAACCTTATTTATATTTTAGCCAATATTGATGAAATACAAAAAGTCCAGGCGTCCACGGGTACGCAAAAAAATGCGGTGGCTGATAATCTTGCCAGAAACAGTGCCATGTTAAAAAAAATTTCGCAGCAAGAAAAAGAACTCTACGCCTTAATGGCTAGTGAAAATAAAAAACTTGAAACTGAAGCCAAACAAATTGAACAACTAGAAAGTTTAATGCTGCAAATTAAAAACAATCAGTCACAGCGTCAGCAAATTATTATTAATTACCAAAAACAACTCAGCACTCTTCAGGTCAATAAAAACTCATGGTCAAACCGCGAGGCCGTGCTGCATAAACAAAAAGCACAACTTGACGAATCTGTTCAGACCCTGAAATCTTTACAAGAAACCTGGTTAAAAAACAAAAACACTCATCAAACTCAGGCCAGCTTCTGGGTGCATGAAAGTGAAAAACAACAAAAAATATTTAATAAATTTCAGGATTTGGCAGAGGCAAGGTAAAAGTCTAATAATATTTATTTTTTGATTCTTTTAAGAATTTTACCAAATATTTCATGCGCGACCTTTATTTTAAATATATGCCCCACAAAAACAAACCCACTAAAGGAGGCCAAAATGCTGATTAATAAGTTAAAAGCCAAATAAAAACTTCCGCTCGGCATAAACTTTTCAATAATAAAATATAGATGCGCCACCAGGCCTATTAAAATAGCTATCACGGCATAAACCAGAGTGTTCTTTAAAAATATTAAATAGGCAAAATCCGCCACCAGTTTTTTAAAGAAAAACAATAACAAAAATAAATTTAAAGCCGCACTGATAATGGTCGACATCATCAGCCCTTGAACCTGATAGCGCTGCATTAACAAAGGCGCAACTATTAAATGCACGATTAAACAGGAACAAGAAATAATGGCTGGAAACCATGTATTTTTAACGGCGTAATACGCCGGGGTTAGCACGCGTACCCCACTTGAAAAAATCATAATCCAGCAGTAGGTTTTTAAAATATTTGCCGTTATTAGCACATCACTTGGTAAAAACTTTCCCCGCCCGAATAATAAATCAACAATGGGGTGGGCCAGCACATAAAGTCCTGCGGCCGCCGCCATTGTTAGAATCAGATTAAGTTCTAAATAATGCTTGATCGTTTCACTGAATTTAAGTTTTTCACAGCGGGCCAAAAATCCTGATAATGCAGGTAGCAAGGCGGTGCCAAGGCTAACCGAAATCAGTGAAAGCGGTAATTCAATTAATCTATCAACATAATTAATATAGGAAATAGTTCCCTCAATTAATGAAGATGAAAATCTTAAATTAATTATGGTGGTAAACTGTAAAAGTCCCATACCTAAAAGCCCTGGGACCATGTTCTTGATGACTTTTTGAAAGTCTTTATTTTTATAATTAAATGAGAGCTGCGGAAAATACCCCGACTTCATTAACGCCGGAACTAACACTAAGGCTTGTAAGGCTCCGCCTACTAAAACTCCAATGGCTAGTTGATCCCCCTGAACAGTAAAATAAGCATTGGGCATTATTGTGGAAATTATCATGCATAAATTCCACACTGTTGGAGCTATAGCAGGAAGCATATACTGCCCGAGCGAATTTAAAATTCCCATCATATAGGCATAAGAACTGATGAAAAATACAAACCCAAACATAATTTTAGTCATGCGCAGGGTAAGTAAGTACTTTTCAGTGTCCGCGATATAAGCTGCGTCTAATACAAGATTCAGAATCGGATTTGGATAAAGCACCCCAAAAGCCGTTAAACATCCTAAAATGAGCAATAAAAATGTATAAACAGAATTTGCTAGATTTTTAGCTCTTAATGTGTTATCATGTTTGGCTTCTACAAATACAGGAATAAAACTGACAGATAAAGAGCCTTCCCCCAGCAACCTTCTGAACATGTTTGGAATTCGAAAGGCCGCCGCCCAGGCATCTGTTATGCGTTTATCAAAATAATAAGCCAGCAGACTCTCTCGAAACTGCCCGAGCAGCCGGCTAGTCATGGTGCCAAAAGCCATATTTAATGCATTCTTTAGGATAGAATGATCTTGCTTGTGTGGGGGCGCTATGTTAACTCCTTAGCTGGATATTTTTATATTACTTTTATTATTATATGGAGGTTATTTCTTGGCACAACACAAATCCGCAGCAAAAAGAGCCCGTCAGGCCATTAAGAAGAATGCCGTTAATTCGGCCCGTAAATCTAAAGTGCGTACTGGAGAAAAAAGCTTATTAACTGCTTTAAAAAATAAAGACACAAGTTTAGTTAAAGAGTTACTGTCGACTTACACAAGTCAAATGATGAAAGCCGCCCAAAAGGGTGTTTTTAATAAAGCGACCGCCTCGCGTAAAATTTCTCGCCTTTCAGCGCAAATTCATAAAGCATTCAGCGCAAAATAGTTATTTAATATATTATAATATTGCAGTTAATTTAAAGCAGTCCGGGCCACGTAAGCCCGGATTTGTCGTTTTAAGGCTATAGATATATCGTCAAAGCTTACTCCATAAGTTGAAGTCTTAGCTGAGTTTAAGACGTTTAAAAGAGTCACTCTTATTGAAAAAAAATCTTTTTCTGATAGAAAAAAATTAACAATCATTTTTTGATCCACACAAAGCTGCATATCCGTGGTAAAGGACAACCCCCCCTCGCCAATTTCGACACCTCGGCCTGTGCTGGCATTGCCAGAACTGATAAAGCTTAAAACTCGACTATAGGCTTTGCGTGGATATTTTCTTTTATTGATCATTGCCAAACCTATACGGAAGATTTTCACGAGCACGTACAGGTGAACGCGGCTTGACCTCTTGATAGGAGTTATTTGTTTCAGGTATATTGTACACCTGCGAAGCAAATCCACTATTCATTTTGTTGCACCATTTATTATCCTTAAGATAAGCGCCAGTACCACCCGAAGACGATGAGCCTACACAGCAAGCCTGATGTGAGGGAGCACCTCCATTGTTAAACCATTGTTCTATGTTTGCTTTATTCTCAGTCCGGACCTCAGCAGTATCGAGCAAGCCGGAGTTCTCGGTTTTAGTGGCAATATCTGCATTGTGGCGGTACTGACTGGCTCTAGATTTATTTAAATAACGCAATTCTCGCAGTTGTTCCTGTGCTTGTTCTTTTTGGCTGGCCTCAAGATCACAAGCTTTTAAATCTGCTTCCGCTGACTTAATGCTTTTTTCATTTTTAGAACTCACCTTATTTAAATACTCATTCCAGGCTTTTCTTTTGTTACGTTTATTTATCTTCTCTGCATATTCTTTGTCGTGCGCACTTGACTGATGAAAATCCCCCAATGGATGTTCCTCAGCTTGACTAGTAACTGAACCCGTAACTGACAACGCACGCGTAAGACTTACATCTTGACTGTTAAAGGAGTCTAACTTTAAAAAATTTTTATACCGATCATACTTAGCAAGGTCACTTGTTTCAGAGGAGTCCGGATCAAAACTAATAATTGGCTGATTTTTAGGAAGACACTTTTTTAGTAACTCAGCTATATTCTGTTTTAATTCACTCGCGCGCGCATTTGATTTAGCCACTTCGGCATCGAGCTGCTCAAGAGTATCTATTTTTTTTGTAGAAAAACATTTTTCATAACTCGTAAAATTATCTGATGCCACTTTATATGTAGAGTCGTGTCCGTTTTTTTCACAACTGACAATATCTCGGTAACAGGCGCGGTTAAGTCCACCATTTACGTTATTTGCATATCCACTTTGGTTGCAGGCTTTATTAAGTTTATCATACTCCGCTTCAAACCTATTGGCTTGCGATTCACAGCCGCCTTTTTCAATTTCCTGGCAGGCCTTAATTCTGGTTTTAAGCAAGGGGTCAGTACTGGCGGCGTTAAGCGCTTGGTTTTTGACCTCATGACAGGCGCTATTTCCAACTTGGTTAACTCGCTCTTCTAAAGTATTACAGGTCTGGCTTTGATCCGGTGTGATTTTTTTAGATTTTCTGGCCGACATACAATGGGCAAAAACTTGCTGCGCTTCTGACATTAAATTATTTAAAGCAGAATTGGCATCGATCGTGTTATATTTAGCTAAGACATGACTAAAATCCAAATCTTTTTTATTACAATTTGCTGTAGCGTGGGCCTTATCGTGACGACTTTTAAAATCAATACAAATATTATCACCGTACAGGTTTGGATTACAAGCTGCCTTGCGAGGTCCGCAGGCTGCATTTCTAGCTTTAGATTCTGCATCAAAGTCACAATAGCGGCCAGCGACAACCCCCACATTACCCGCTATAATACAATTAGCTACAGAGCCTGACTGCGCCCAAGCTTTGCCAAGTAACTGGTCAAATAACATCGAAAGTGGGGGGTATTTAGACGTCTGCCTAGCGGCGACGTAAAAATCTGCCCCACTGTTAAGAAGGGCATTCTGAGCTTCTTCTGCCGCCACCATAAGCGCGCGAATTTTTTTAAAGTATTCTATTTGTTTTTGCTTAGGCCGCAATTTAATTTCTGTCGAGGTTAAGCTTACAGACGCTAAACTTACAGTTAAATTTGTCGTTAAGTTTGTAGTGGCCTGCGCGGGGCTAAATATAATAATTTGTAATGTAGCCACAAGTAAAACTAAAAATAAAACTAAACGCTTATAATTTTTATTTAGATTTTTATTTAGATTTAGATTCATAAAAACTCCCTTAATATGACTAAAGGGCGTATCGGTCATTATGAGACAGTACTTAAATTATTGTAACCAGTACTTAAATTATTTAGCTAAATCGTCAGGAATTCCTAACGAACTATTTTGATCCGCTCAGTTTTTAGTCGGGGTTTCTTTAGGTAAAAACAAGGTCTTAGACCTGTTGCGGTTTAAAACTGAATAAAAATTTATTTTTTAAGCCGGCAAAGTTCCGGCAAGCCGTGCGGCCCGCTCCTAAGTTAATAAGTGTTTCAGTTTGAGAATAAAATAAGGGCTATTGGTTTCTAACTGCCCCCAAAGCTTGGTCATGGGTTTTGGTTTGAATCCGATTTTCGGATATTTTTAAGTTATCTGAACATCAAACTACGTTTAATTGCAGGTGGGCCTTACTCAGCTCTTGCAAACCA
>Ga0105164_10000719_pt1 | contig 22328 bp, 19 predicted proteins | sample VDWuncwatermetaG_FD_89674 | JGI IMG/M metagenome (GOLD analysis project Ga0105164, IMG submission 89674) | Wastewater microbial communities from Netherlands to study Microbial Dark Matter (Phase II) - VDW unchlorinated drinking water | ecosystem: Environmental > Aquatic > Freshwater > Drinking...
CGTAAGCAGTGTCCCAGAGGATAGTGAGCTTGGATAAGTTGGAGGTCTTCCCCAGGTCCAGGGAGAGCCACCAGGAGGTGACTGCCGGTGGAGGTGGAGGCGGCGGTGGCGGCGGTGGAGGTGCGACATTGTTTACCGTAACATTGATTTGGGCTTGAGCGGTAAGATTGCTTGTGTCAAAGGCAATGGCCTTGAGGGCGTGTGCCGCGTTTGAAACAGCTGAAGTATCCCAGGAATAGGCGTAGGGTGATGTGCTATCAGTGGATTTTAGGACGCCATCAATATAGAATTCAACCTTGGACATACCTTTATTATCCGTGGCATTAGCTTGAATATTGACTGTTCCGGATACTGTGGAGTTGCTTGTTGGGTTAGTGATGGAAACTTGCGGCGGGGTGGTGTCTACAGCAGGCGGCTTTGGGGTCATACCCAAGGAGAAAAAGGCAGCTAAAATCAAAACAAGCGTTGATTTAGGCGCTATCATATTTTTTTCTCGCCGCGAACAGACAAAAAAAGAGGGTCATTAAACTGACCCTCTGGTTAACCTCCATTAACCTTGAGTTTCGATACAGGCATAAGATATACTTGTTGTCCTGCATCTAAGGCGTGCAACAGGGCGACTTTGAAACCCGTCCCCTACACAGGAAAAAATATATCACGTAAATCCTTATCCGTCAAGATGTTTTATGCCTGCACTTGTTTACGGCGTGAGTATTTGGGGCGGGTAAAGAACCCTATTCAAGGTAGGTATATATCTTACCCTTATAATTACGCAGGACGTATTTGCCTTTGGCCTGAGAAAGGATATAATTCGGCCCGACAGGGATCTTGCCTCCGCCTCCCGGGCCATCAATAACATACACCGGCACGGCATATCCGGATGTATGGCCCCTCAATTTTTCAATGATGTTTATGCCGACGGCTACCGGGGTGCGGAAATGCTGTGTGCCCTTTACGGGATCGCATTGGTAAATATAATACGGCCTGACCCGGATCTGTAAGAGCTCGTGCATCAATTTCTTCATGATATATGGCCGGTCGTTTATGCCCCTTAAGAGCACGGTCTGGCTGCCCAGAGGAAGGCCCGCCTCGGCAAGCATGTCGCAGGCGGCTTTACAGCGCCTGGTGATCTCTTTAGGGTGGTTAAAGTGGATACTGATCCAGATAGGCGCGTATTTCTTAAGCATATTCGCCAGCTTTTCAGTGATCCTCTGCGGCAGGGTAACCGGAACGCGTGTACCGATGCGCAAAAATTCCACGTGCGAGATAGAGCGGATCTTCGCAAGCAGGCTTTCTATTTCTTCGTCTTCCATGATAAAGGGGTCTCCGCCGGAAATCAGCACATCGCGGATCTTGCGGTTGGCCTTTATGTATTCTATTGCCGGATCAAACCTATCGGCGGAATTACTGGCCTCATGCTCGCCTACCATCCTGCGCCTGGTGCAATGCCGGCAATACATCGCGCAATGTTCAGTCGCCAACAACAGGACCCTGTCGGGATAGCGATGCACCAAATGCGGAGCCGGTGAATCCCGGTCCTCCGCGCAAGGGTCAGCCATCTCATGCGGCCCGACAACATTTTCAGAGATAGTAGGAACGGCCTGCCTGCGCAAAGGGCAGGCGGCATCTTCGGGATCAATGAGCGTCAACCAATAAGGCGTTATCGCCATGGAAAGCCGGCCGCTGGCTTTCTTGATCCCTTCCTCTTCCTCCGGAGCCAATTTCAGCACTCCGGAAAGTTCATCCTTGGCGCGTATCCTGTGTCTTAGCTGCCAATGCCAATCTTCCCACTCCAGGGGGTTAACGTCTTTGAATAAACTTATCTGTTGGTAATCCTGCGGCCGGCTCAACCTGCGCGGCGGCGCCTCCTGCTGCGGCTTCTGGCTCTCTACGACGGCAACGTGGTTCAATTTAGCCCCTTTCTTCGCTTATGCGCGCTCATTAAGATGGCTTCGATAAGTTCTTCGTAGGTCATCCCCGCAGCATAAGCCATGATCGGGAAATTGGACTCTCGGGGATCAAGCCCGGGCAGAGGATTTATCTCCAAAACATAAGGAACATTGTCTTTATCTAAACGGATATCGGTGCGCGAAATATCAAAACAACCCACCGCATGATGGGTCCTAAGAGCGATCTCTTTTACCCTGGCCTCGGTAGGCCGGTCGAGCCTGGCCGGACAGTGGAATGTGGGTATAAGGCCCAATTCTTTATTTCCCTGATGTTCTTTCATCCTCCAGGAATAAAAATATTCTCCGCTTGTACCGCAACTTGAAAAATCTATTTCCAGGACAGGCAGGATAACGGTCTTGCCGTTTTCCAGAATGCCCACGGTCAACTCTTTGCCGTCTATAAATTCCTCGACCAGCGCCGGCTGTTTATAGACCAAAATGACTTCCTTGATCTTTCTAAAAAGCGTCTCCTGGTCCCTGACCACGCTTGAAAGGCTTATCCCTTTGGCTGAACCTTCGCAGTTAGGCTTGACGATCAGAGGAAACGCAAGAGACGGATCAATCTTCTCACTGCCTTTGGTGAAAATCTGAAAGCGCGGCGTGGGAATATTCTCCGCCTTTAATATTTTTTTTGTGAGGGCTTTGTTCAGGGCCAGGGCCAGAGAAAAGGAGCCTGAGCCGGTATAGGGGATATTAAGGTAATCCAATAAAGCGGGGACCTCGGATTCGCGCAGCCTGCTTTGCTTTCCCTCGGCGATATTGAAGACCATATCCACGCGGTTAGAGCGGAAATAGCGCAGGAGATTCGGGCGCTCCGCCTCCAGGGGCGTAACTTTATGGCCCAATCTATCCAGGGCCCCGACAATGGCGTCAACCGTTTCCTGGGAATCACATTCCGAGAAATAATCCGCCGGAAAAGTGTTGTCTTTCTTTTTAAGATTGTAGGTCAATGCAACCTTCATCTAAATTAGACTGTAGCGCTTCAGGGCAGAGTTTATAATCCTGCCGATCATGCGTTCGTAAGAGATGCCGATAGTTTTTGCCACCAACATAAACACGTCTTCCGTGGACAAGGACGGCAAGGGGTTTATTTCCAACACGTATGGGTTGCCTTGGTTATCCACTCTAAAATCTATCCTGCCAAAATCGCGGCATTCCACCGCGTTATAAGTCCTTAACGCGTAATCGGAGATCTTAACGGCCAGATCCTTGGTGATGGGCGCAGGACAGACATACTGAAGCTTGTCTGATGCGATGCGCGCGAAAGTATAAAACATATCGTCAAGCTTAAGTTTTCCGTCTATCTGGACCTGGACAATAGGCAGCACTTCCGGTGGATCATTACCAACCATGGCCACGGTGAACTCCGTGCCTGAAATAAACTCCTCCACCAATGCCGGCTGTTTATAGGCATCCAGGATCAGCTCCACCTGTCTTTTTAGCTCTTTGGGGTTGGCGACGCGGGAACGCTCACTCAGGCCCTTTGAAGAACCTTCAAAGCGGGGCTTGACGATCATGGGAAAGCGGCAATGATCGGTATTGGTAAGATCGCTGATCGCGCGGACTTCAAAAAATTTCGGCGTGGGTATACCGTCTGCGATAAAGATCTTTTTGGCCATGATCTTATCCAGCGTGACACCCAGGGTAAGGGCATCCGAGCCGACAAAAGGAATACCGCGCATCTCAAGGAGCACTGGAACCTGCGACTCGCGGTTTCTTCCCGAGAGGCCCTCGGAAATATTAAAGACGATATCAACGTCCAAGTTGTCTATGGTCTCAAGGACTTTTTCGGCGTTGCCGATCCTTTTGACCTCAAACCCCTGAGATTCAATTGCCGCGACAACAACATCAATCGTCGAAGGATTATCAAATTCGGCGTTTGCGTCCGGAGGATCGCCAACTTTAAAGCAATAATCTGTTTTTAAATCGTATGCCAGTCCGACTTTTCTCATCTATGCCTTTAAAAAACCAAAATCCCTCCGGCGCAAAAAATGAAAGGGCTCCGTTGTTTTTTAGAGCCCTTTAATTCGCGCCTGGTTTTTCCAATTTATTACCCCTGCCTCCAAAATATCCGCAAATAATGTTATTATTTTATTACTGTTGTATTTTTTTTATCATAACCTGCGGTTATTGTCAAGTATTATTTGAAAAATACGGTGTTTTGCCGTCGTAAAACCGCGGGAGCCGGAAAAATTTTTTTATCCGGATGCCTTGTTCTTCAGCACGCGCTGAGGAGCCAATATCTCGAAAAAAAGCTCCCAGATAGCCGCGGCATCATCGGCCTTGGTGAGGCTTTCCCTGTTGGCTTTGTCCTGCATCATCCTGGAGATTATCCTTAAGATCTGGATCTGAGAATCATCGTCTTTTTTGGGCGTCAATATCAGAAATACAAACTGTGTAAGTTTGCCGTCGGGCGAATTCCAATCTATGCCGCGGGTGGACCTGCCGAAAACAATTACCGGCCGCGGTAATAAATTCAACCTGGCGTGGGGTACGGCAACGCCTTCTTCTAAGGCGGTCCCCATCATCTTTTCACGCTGCAGGACGATAGAAAACAATTTGTCCGCGTCCACGCTCCCTTGCGCGCCGGAGGCCAGGACGCAGAGTTCATTAATAGCAGAATCTCTATCGCTTGCTTTCAACTCCGGGATGATATCGCTCTTAGAAAAGAATTCCAAGACGCTTGTTTCCTTTCTGTTAACGATGGAAAACTTTAGCCATGGCCCGAGAATGACGGCAGAAACTATTCCGCCGAATACGATGGCCACAAATACCGATTCGCTGATGAAACCGTATCTTAAGGCTACAATGCCTATGACTATTTCCATGGACCCGCCCGGAATGTGTGCGATGGCAACCGGCATCCTTGATTCTTTGGAAAGCCCGGCCAGGCGCGCGCCGAGCCAGGCCCCGGAAAATTTAGCAAAAATACCGACTAGCGTGACAAAGAGGACGAGAATTATATTGAAATTGGCGAAGAAATCAACCTTCAGCCCTATGCCGGCAAAAAACAACGGCACAAATATGGCGTAGACCATCTGGGAAATCACCTGGCGTGTGCGCTCGGAAAGGGCCTTGGCTTCTCCGGCCATGATCCCTGCGATAAAAAAACCCAGGAGCGCGTGCATCCCGATCATCTGGAAGACCGCCCCGCATAAAAATCCCAGGAGGCAGAGAAAAGTCAGCGATGCCCCGGGCTCGGGCATACTGTTTTCTTTTATCTTACGGATGGCCGCATCCGCCAGGCGCCTGCCCACGCTCAGGCAGAGAAAAGTAAAACTGGTGATCATCACAAGCGAGGTGAATAATTTTTGAGTCTGGGTGCCGATGTGGGTAAAAGATCCCAGTATCAACGTAAAAATGATCCACCCAATGATCTCATTCACGGAAAGTGCCGACATGATCAGGTAGCCGAGGTCGGTTTTAATAAGATTCAGGTCGGCTAAGGCCCTTATGGTTATGGGCATAGCGCTGATGGTCATTACCGTGGCCATAAAAAATGCGAAGAGCAGCCTTTTGCCTGGATCAACCAGATAACGGTCCGGCAGCAGGAAACTGCAAGCCAATCCTAGAGCCATCGGTACGATTATATCCGTAACAGCGATCTTCAACGCTTTGCCTCTATGTTTCCAGGCGCTGGTGAAATCCACCTTGAGCCCGATCTCCAAGAGAAAAAAGAGCAGGCCGAGCCAGGTGACCGTATCAAGCATGTTTATCTGGACCGCGTCTTGAGGAAAGATGAAATTATAGGCAGGCGGCAAAAATCTGCCGAGTATAGTCGGACCCAATAAAATTCCCACCAGTATCTCGGCAGTCAGGGCGGGCTGTTTCCATCTGCGGAATACCTCTCCTAATACCCGTGCCAGGCCCAGGAGCAGGAAAAGCTGGATCAGGAATATATAGATGTTTTGTTCGCTGAAATAATGCATAAATTAGGCGAGCTCTATTTTTCCCCAGCTCAAGAGATCATTTTTTAAGATGATCACTACCCCCAGGACCCCTTTTATAGTGCGGGCGAAGTCCAGGGCTTTTTGCATATCGTATTTGGAATTTATGCGGTTGGCGCAGGCAGTGGCCGCGGCATCCGCAAGCAGGGTATTTTTAGAAACGACCACCACGCTGTCGGCGCAGCCTAAACTTAAAGAATGCCCCATTGTTCCGGAAGAAGTGCAGACGCCCAGAGGCGTATCTTTTGGCCTGATCACTAACCTTATGTTATTCCACAATTTTGACCTGCCGGCATAAATGCCGATGCGCCGGACAGCGCTTGATTTTAAGAATATATCGCCGCCGTTCTCAATGATCACGTCTTTATAACCTTTTTTTAGAAGGTCCCTGCCTAAAAATTCCGCCACTGCTCCGGCAACGCAGGCCATTGGCCCGACATTGACTTTTTGGGATTGAATAGACATCTCTTTAATAATGGGCGGGGCGTTAAGCTCTACGGACAAAGGCTTGAGGCTGGTCAAAAACCGGTAGTCTTTGGTGATATAATTCTCTATGTCCCAGCGGTATGCCCGGATGCGCTCTTCCACAAATTCCCTATCCAGCCGTTTATTGGTCAATATCTCCAGGTCCGTTTCTTTGGCGACAATGTGGGAAACGTGCAAGTCCTTAGCCTGCGTCCAGTCGCGATAGAACCTTCTCTGATATTTGGTAGTCTTCATCTTAACATATCCTCGGTAAAAGTTCGCCCGCGGGCATATCTACGATCCGCTGGGTGCCGACTACCGTATTTAATATTAGGCGGCCGGCCGGCTTAAGCACTACTCTCCCAATGACCCGCGCCTGCCTAGCCAAAGGATGAACGCGTAACAGGCTCAAAACTTTACCCACGCCTTCGGGGCTTACTGCCATCACTGCCCTGCCTTCATTGGCCAGGGTCAACGGATCTATACCTAACAATTCACAAGCGGCCCTCACTTTTTGCGGCACCGGAATATTTTTCTCATCTATGATCATTCCTAGCCTAGTGCCTTCGGCCATTTCATTGAGTACACAGGCCAAGCCTCCGCGCGTGGGGTCGCGCATAAATCTGATTGCACCGGTTTTTTTCAAAACCGGGATAAGCAGCCCGTTTAAGGCGGCGCAATCGCTGGCAATATTAAACCCGGCACCCAGCTCTTTTCTGCCGGCCAACACCGCAAGGCCGTGCCTGCCGATACTGCCGGTGAGGATTATTTTATCTCCGGCGCGGATGTTTTTCAATGACAGGCGCCTGTTCTTGAGCACCCTGCCGATACCGGAAGTATTGATGAATATCTTATCGCAGGCGCCGCGTTCTACGACCTTGAGATCTCCGGTTACAACACGCACGCCGCAGGCCCGGGCGCAAGAAGCAATAGAACCCACGATCTTCTCCAGCACGCGGTAACTTAAACCCTCTTCAATGATGAGCGCTAACGACAAGTACTCCGGTACCGCTCCCTGCATCACCAGGTCGTTTACCGTGCCGCAGACCGCAAGCTTGCCGATATCTCCTCCGGAAAACTCCAGCGGGCTGACTACAAAAGAATCCGTGGTAAAAGCAATTTTCTCCCGGTAATCGACCACGGCCGAATCGGATAATTCTCTTAGGATGGGATTATCCAGATTTTTAAGCAGCAGTTCTTTAATAAGTTCCCGCGAAAGGGAACCCCCGCCACCGTGTCCAAGCAGGATTTTTTTGTCTTTCATTTTTTTAATTTATATTGATACCTGCGGATACCAGGTCGTTTTCCAGTTGATCAAACCCGCTAAATGTAGCGCACTTGATGCCGAGCTTTGCTGCGCTCTCAATCAGATCTTTCCTATCATCGGTATAAAAAGTCTCGTAAGCCTTGACCCCCAGCGCGGAAAGGGCCCCGGCGTAAATCCGGTGGTCGGGCTTTACGAAACCAACTGTGCAAGAAGTAAATACTTCGTGGAAGGCTCCGAATACGGGGAATGTTTTCTTTATATATTCGTAGTGCAGGACATTGATATTGGACAACACCGCCGTGCGGTAGCGTTTTTTTAACCTCTTGGCCAACGCGTAGACCGCGCGGTTTTTTTCGCTTAAGAAAAAGATCTCGTTCCATATCGGCACGAATCCGGAAAAATCCAATTTTAGATCCAGCGCCGACTTCACTTTAAGAAAAAAATCTTCTTCAGATATCCTGCCTTCTTCAAAAAGGCCCGTCAGCTCGGAATCAAAAAAAAGGTCATAGATATCCTGCGCCGGCTTATTGCAATATTGGGCTATGCGCGTGGCCGCGCGCCGGTGATCAAAATCTAGAAGAACATTGCCGAGGTCAAAGATCACCGCTTTTATGCCGCCGTTTGCCGGACTCAATTATTTTTATCCTTTGTCTTCTTAAACAAATCCAGGAACCTGTCTTCGTAATCCTTATATACGTTCCACTTATCCAACTCATCCTTGAGGGGGCCTGCTTTAGTAATATCGCTGCTGGTCTGCTCAAAGAGTTTTTCTATTTTTTCTTTTACCGATAAGGGAAGTTTTGTCAGCTGGGCCAGAGATTTTTTAATCTTTTCTACTTCTTCCTCCTGTATCGGCCCGGCCGCGGCGGCACTCCCCAGCTTAAGATAATCTAAGAGCCTGTTGATCTCGATCTCCATTTCGTGCGCCTGCTCGATAAGGCCGCCAAGATCAACATGAAGATCCAGTATCTTGTTTATTGCATTAAGCACCGCATAAGAAGCCTTGGGGTTTTCAATCTGCACGGTATAAAGCGGGATCTCCGCGAGCACGCAAAACCCGTCCAGGCCCTCTCTTTTGGCCATGCCCAAAAACAAACCGTTCATTCCGCTTACCTGGCCCATAGACAAAGAGGCTAAATTATGTTTCTTAAGCTCCTGGCTCACTAATGCCGAAGTAGCACAAAACCACAGCCCGGGATGCTGCAGGTGATCAATAGGCTGCGGCATAGAAGCAAGGTTTACGCATATCTTAGCCTTAAAGCTCTTCGCCGCCTGAATGATCTTCCTGCAATACGCTTCTGCCCGGGAGAGGTCCGGCTGGGCGTCGCTTAAGAAAATAATCAGGTCATTTTTACCGGCCTTGTTTTTCCAGTGATAGAATTTTCCCTGGGGCAAGTTAGGGAGGCTTAATATTCCGTCCTGAATGATGCTGCCGGTCAAATAAAAAAATTCTTCGGCTTGGAGTTCCGCGAATTCCTCGGCCTTTAATTTCTCAACCAGGTAACTTAGAGCCCTGAAGGCCACCTCGCCCATGCCGGGCCAGGCCGCTAGGAAAACGGGTTTCTTGAATCTGGGCGTCTTGAGCATTTTGATGCCATCCATAGTTTTTACTCCGTCCGTAGGGACAGGTTTCCTGCCTGCCGGCAGGCGGGCAAAGCTGTCCCTACATTATATTCGGGTTGCTATTTTTACCAATGATAATGTTTTAAAAAATCCTCTAAAACACCGGCGCCTTTGCACAAATTATCTATGCTTACGAATTCGTTAGTAGAGTGCGCGCAGCCGTCGCAGCCAAAACCTGTGGCTACCGCCGGTATGCCCTTGTGCTGAAAAAAAGTGATTACTGTCGCCCCTTCCGAACCGGAAACCCGCGGCCGCAGGCGATTCTTGCGCATAGCGCTGACAAGACTTTGGACCAGGCTGTGATTGGGGCTGATTTCGTAGGGTTGCTGGATACCTTCTATCTCTATTTTAAATTTTTTCGCGGATTTAGCAATGATATTTTTTGTTTTTTTCAAAATCTCCCGCGCGTTTGTCCCCGGCAGGAAACGAAAATCCAGTTCGAACTCACAGAAGTCCGCTACCACATTGACCTTGTCGCCGCCGTGAATTGTGCCCACGTTTATCGTCGGAGGTTTTAGATATGCATTTGGCGTATGGGGCCAAGCACTATGTTTGATCTCTTTTATCGCATTCAGCGCGATATCTATGGCGTTAATACCCCTGTCAGGATAGGCGCCGTGCGCGCGTTTACCTTCGATTTTGACCTTAATATGCATCAGCCCCTTTTGCGCCACGACGATCTCAAAATCATCGGCATCCAGCACCACCGCTGCCGACGGCTTTAAAATTCCTTTTTCTAATAAAGGTATGAGCCCGAGTCCCGAGCCGCACTCTTCATCGGCAGTAGCCGCGAAAATCAGGTCACAATCCAAAACGCAGCCATCCTCTTTAATGCTGCGCATGGCTTCCATTGCGCAGGCAAGATTGACTTTGCAATCAGTGGCACCCAGTCCGTAAATGCGCCCGCCCTTAATCACACCGGCAAAAGGATCATACTTCCAATTCCTGCCCGCGGGTACCGTGTCTAAATGCGGAGTGATTAACAACGAATGTCTGCTTTCCTGGCCGGATAAATGCGCCACCACATTTGGCCGCCCTTTTTTAAACTGGTAAATTTTTACCTTTAACCCGAGGGCCTCAAGATATCTCCGCGTAAAATCCGCGATCCTAGTCTCATCTCCCGGAGGATTCTGGGAATCAATACGAATAAGCTCCTGGAGGAGTTTGATCAGCCGTTTTTTGTTTATCATTTTTTATGCGGTGGATTAAAAAGATATGCCTTAATGTGGCTGCCGGAGGTATTATAACAAAATAAAATGAAAAAACACCAAAAAAATGAGGCCCGCTGTAATAGCGAACCTCATTTTATGTCAAGCTGCTTGTTTTAGAACCAACTAAGATTAATAACCCAGCGGGCCTCCTATGCTGCCTCTGTCCCCGGGCCTTACGTTCTTGAGTCTTTGTTCAGTCTGCGCATCTCTGGCCGCTTTGTTCGCAGCTGCCTTTGCCTTTGCGGCCTTAATTTTGGTACACAATTGTGTTACCGCAGCCTTTAGCTTAACTGCTTTGGGGCTAGGCTTCACTACCGGCTTGGCAACATATTTCTTTTGTTTAAGGATCTGAATTTTTTGCTTCAGCGCTGCAAGGGCCTTCTGTGCCTTTACCGAGGATGCTTGCGCCGGAAGAGGCATTCCCAATCCTAAAAACAAGCTCACCGCTACTAAAACACCTATAATTCGCTTCATACCTCATCCTCCTTTTTTGGCCTTTTGTAACAAAAAGGCTACTTCATAAAGCTCTTTATAAAGAGTATAACACAAAAAGGGGCTTTTTGCCAGAAAATGTTGCATTTCTCTGAAAATGCTTTTTTGGGGTGGGTTAGAAGCTGTAATTCAGGCTTGCGGCTAAGGCTTGGCTGTCCAAGGCCTGGCCTTCAAGATTCAGCCAGATCCTTTGTGTAAGTGGAATGTCTGTGCCCCAGATCAGGCCGTAACTTTTGCCTAAATCGGATTTGACCCTGCTTCTTGAGCCGTCTATCCAATGGATATAGTCGCAGCGCGATAAGCGGCCGCCCAGGTAAACCGTGGCTACTTTGAAATCGTAAGAGGCAAGGGCTGAAAACTGCCAGTCATCCAAAACTGCTTTATTCTTTCCATTAGTGATATGGACAGTTTTGGGGTGAACGCTGATATGCTGAAAACCGCAGACTCCTTTAATTTTATCTTTATCGTAAACCTTGAGCCGAAAACCATAACCGCCGCCCATAAAAGGCGAATAATCCAGCTCGTCTTTACCTTCGGGATGCTGTTTAATATCCCCCGCTCCGCCTTTTAAATCTATGGACAACCAGTCAAAGACGCCGTAGGAAAGCAGCACGAATTCCTGCCGGCTCCTCATTTTTCCGTTGTCACTGTGGTCCAGGTATCTCTGGAAAATATTATAATACTGCGCCCCGGTAAAAAATTTGTTTTTCTCGGGCATCTTCGTACCGTAACACGGCGCGGCGTAGCAAACAAAAGGAAAAAGTAAAAAGGAAAAAGGAAAAACCACAAGTAAAAACTTAAAAGTTACTAAGTTTTTACTTTTAACTTGTACTTTTAACTTTTGGCTTTTGACTTTTGACTTGATTTCAATGGACATATCTCGCACCTCGGTTTGGTTTTACGGCAAAATTCCTTGCCCGCGCGCACGATCAGGGCATGGTATTCGTTGAACAATTGGACATCTTTTTTCAAATTTCGCGTGAAGATCTGCTGGACTATATCATAATCGGCATCGACGCTGGAAATCTTATGCCTGGCCAGCATCCTTTTGGTGTAGGCATCGACCACAAATACCGGTTTATTCAGGGCATAGAGCAGGATGGAATCCGCAGTTTCTTGGCCTATGCCGTTTACCGCCAGTAACTCCCGGCGCAGGACATCTGTATTCCGATCGGCCATCTTCCGGGTATCTCCGCCGTAGGCGTTGATAAAAAAACGCAAAAAATTCTTCAGGCGCCTGGCCTTGACATTATAATAACCGGCAGGCTTGATCAAGCGCGCCAGACGGTTATGCGGTAATTTAAAAAGCCGGCCCGGTTCTAATAAGCCGGCCTTCTTTAGATTGATAATTGCCTTTTCTACATTGCCCCAGTTGGTATTCTGGGTCAGGATCGCCCCGATCATCACTTCAAAAGGAGTTTCCCCCGGCCACCAATGCTGCGGCCCTAAACCGGCGTATAATTTATGGTAGATTTTTTCAAGATCGGTAATAATGGCCTCGCGCATAGGATTGTAGGGGCAGGTTTTAAACCTGTCCCTACATTACACTAAATCAAAATCAATCATTCAGCTCCAGCGGATTATAATCATAAAAGGCAAAAAGGGTATAGGTCGTTCCGGCAACTGAACCGGTGCATTTGCCTTTGGGAGTAAACCATCCGTGACCGGTATCCACAAACTCCTGGTTGGAATACGGCAGGCAGTTCGCGCCCTGCCCTGAAGGGGAGGGACTGGTGATGATCATGTGGCTCAAGCTCAACAGGCACTCGTCAGCCTTACCCAGGTAACTGCGCGCCTTGGCGATCATCCCCTGCTTAAAATAATAATCCGCCATGATCTTGTAAGAAATGACCATCTGCGCGGTCCATTCTGAAGAGATGACGCCTCCCCTGGCAACATTTCTCTGCGCCGCAAAATCAAAACCTTTTAGGGTGACGACTTTACCATCCGCATGCCGCAGTGGCGCCTGCACGCTGCAATTCTGCTCGGCGAATTCAATGATCCGGTCGGGATTCATCCCCAGGGCTTCCAGCTTTTCCGGGCCGATGCTGGCCACGGCCCAGGCATAGGTGTCGGTGGCGATAGTAGAATCTCCTTTGCCGCGGTTTATGGGCAGATCACTCTTGCCATAGCTATACTGTTGTATCCAGGTCAATGTTTTCTGCGCCGCCTCAGAGTATTTGGGCTGTGCGGTGAGTTTATAAAGCATATTGAAGAAAGCGTACGCATCCAGATTGTGTTCGGTAGAAAACCATTTTATTTCCGGGCCGCCGCGGATACCGCCATCCGGGTCCTGTGCCTGCAAATTCATAATCTTCTCGGCAATGCCTTCGGCTAAACTCAAATATTGCCTATCCCCGGATTTTTGCGTGTATTGCAGGGCGGCTATCCCCAGCCAGATATTCGGTCCGCTGTGCACGACGTATTCCGCCGGGCTGCCGTCTGCGGCGTAATAGGCGTTATAAAAAAGCCCATCAGGTCTCTTTACCCTGTGGGTGAAGAAATTCAGCATTTTTTGCGCGCGTTGGAAATCGGAAAAATTAGCGTAAGCCTGGGCCACCAGCGCCTGGTCATAAATAAAGGCCCAACCGGCTATGTCCTTATCCCCTTCAAAACTAGCAACCAGGCCGGTGCGCGGATTCTGGTGGACCTTGAGCCACTGGTATATCTTATCCAGATTCGCTTTTTCCACCTCCACCCTTTGTTTATCCAGATGTAAAAGGTCCTCGCTGATCACGTTTTCTCTGTTTTGAAGAGCAATCATCTGCTCCTGCAGGGCCTCTTTTTGCTTGGCCAGCTCCACGGCCATCGCGTTTAGTTCGGATATTTTGCGTGCGGATATGGTCTTTTCCGCCTCGATCATACGCTCGCGCATTTGAGCCGACATATTTTTCTCTTCTTCTACCGCCTGAATACGCGATTCCAATGTGCTGATCTTGATCTTAAGATCATCTTTTTCTTTGCTGATTACTTTGATTTTCATCTTTGCAACACTGGAATCCTGGATGATCATTACCAGGTTCTCAACAAGCGCTTTATTGCCTTGGATCATTTTTATATTGACGTAAGTGCCCAATGCCACAGCCAAACTTAAGACGATGATCAATGTTATCGCGGCACGCGGGAATATGTTTTTGATCCTGGCGTAATGGATAAGCCGCTGATTTGCTTTGGCGTCAATTTTTTCGTAATGCAGGCCGATGAAGTATCTGTTGGGGCATTCGGGAAACCCCTTGACCCAGGCGACCGCGGCCACAGCTTTAATCGGTTTAGACGAAAACGGCATTTCAATATCCAACGCAATCAAGGCCCGCCGATCCTTAATGCGCGCCTCCAATTCCTGGGTAAAATTGTTTACTGTAATACAGATCCCGCCTTTGCCTATATCACGGGTAAAACCCTGCAGGCAGCCGGCGATCACGGTTTTTTCATCAAGGCTCAATATGCTAAAGAGCACCGGAAAGACCGAATCTATACGTATGTATTGCCTTTGTTCCGGGCCTAAAGAGCTGTCTTTAGCCATAGTTTAATTTTTCCTCTCCAGTAGGACATTCTGCTTGGCACACTTGGCCAGCTCTTCAAAGGATTTTTTAAAATCAGGGTAATCTTTCTGGGCGATGCCCCTGTTTTTTAATTCCGTTTTCTGCTTGAAGACCAGCTTATTCTTACCAAAAGCGTAACTTGCCTCACAGCTAAACCACGGGTTGTCAAGGCTTAGGTTATCAGGCATATATTTTATAACAAAATTATCCGGTAAAGCAAAATTAAATATTGTTTCTTTTATGTTCGGGGCGGTAAGATCGAGCGGGTAGCGGCGCTTGTCCTTTGCGGTCAACGAAGTATCCAGGCTCACCAGCGCCGGCATGATCCTGGTGGGCCCGGCAACGGTAAAATACTCAGGGCCTGCAAAATCATAGCGCAGCACAACCGGCTTATCCAGGCGGTCAAGGTTATCGATCTTATAATCCAGCAGGCGCGCTCCTATGGATATGTCCTGTATCCTTTCCTTTAGCGTTTCCCTGATCGAATCCGGCTGGGTATATAATAACCAGTAACGCTGGGCCTGGTCATAGAAACCTCCGACAGTGATCGTCTTTTGCGCGCTGATCGCTCCTTCTTTGTCCACGTTAATATCCGTTTCCTGCCTGACGGTATTGTGCCCGGAGCTAAACAAAGGAGTGTCTTGTATTTTATAACCCGATTCCTCAAAGACCAGCACCTTGCGCTGTTGATCGGCAACCGGAAGGTCGCCCAAGGAACAGGTGGACGCGGTAGGGTCAATAAAAACATCCTTATCATCAAGACGCGCCACGGCAATGCAGTGGTTAAAAAGCGCCGAGGGCAATTCCGGCGCAAGGTCATAATAGTCGTAGGTAGAAATAAGCACGGGGTAGGCCTTAATACCGGCAACTCTGAGCATCGTCACCAGCAGGATGGACTGATCCTTGCAATCTCCGTATTTATTGCGGAAAATATCTTCTGCCTGGTGGGGCTTATAGCCTGCCTGTCCGTATTCCACCGCCACATAACGGATATTCTTGGCGCAAAAATCATGGATCGCCTTTAATTTTTGTTCCACCGAGGCCTTACCTTGTATCAGCTCCCTTACTTTTTCTTTGATCGGCTCTGCGGCATTTATCCTCTCTTTGGCTAATGCCCACCACCAATCATAGACTTCCTGCCAGCTGGGGAACGTGGATAATAACAACGTAGGATTTATTTGTTCAGACGGGGGCATATTCGCCTCGGGAATGATCTGGGGCAAGCCTTTAAACTGCCAACTGTAAACCAGCCGTCCGTCTTTTTGCTCTGTTTTAGCAGGCTCCAGTTTTGCGCCAAAATCATTGTACTCATTGTTAATAACTTTAATATGCAGCTGCCTTTCTTTGGGCAATGTTACGCTGAAATTTGCCGAAAGAACGGGCTCTTGCGCCTGTACCGGGTAAGCGAGCATGAAATCTTTTTTGTTTATCAACTCGCTGCTGTAGATCTTTAATTTATACTCGACAACGGCCCCTTCCGTGACTTCGGGAAAAGAAATTATATAGAGCCGGGCATTGCTGTAGAGCGGGAAATTCATGTATTTGGAAACATCGCGGATATTGTGGCTGCCCACCTCCGCCACCCGGCCGTCGGGCTTGATCGTCCGGGCGTATTCTAAGCCTACCGATTCATAAGTAGAATCATAATCGATCTTGGCCTCGGCAAAATCTTCCTTGCCGCGTTCGTTGAGTATCTTGATCAGGTAATACAGATAAGCTGTCTGTGTGCCATTAGGGTTTATTTCAATGGATTCATCGCAAGAGAGGATCAAAGCTCCTGCCTGGGGGTATTGGGCGGCCGCGGGTGCTTGATCCAGGATCGCGCTTACCTCGGGGCTGAGTTCCTTTATGGATTGGGTAGCCGCCTCTTTACGGATGGCATCTATACGCTGCAACGCGTCTTTCTTGAATTGCCCTGCGGTAATTTCTTTGTAAATGCTTACTGCCTGATCAAAAAGGTTTAATTTCTCGGCGGTCAATGCATAAAAATAGCGGCTCTGATCATCGGAAAATTTATTCCGGTCAAAGAGTTCAAGTGCGGTCCTGTAATCACCCAGGCGGTAATCTGTGATCGCCAGGAACTTGAGGGCGCCCGGCAATTTGCACTTCTCAAATTCTACCCGGGCCAACTGAAATTCCCCATGCTCATAATAGAGCCTGCCCAACTCAAAACGCGCATGAGCAGCATTAGGCTCTACAGTAATTATTTTTTTGTAAAGCTCTGTAGCGTGCTGATAGTAAAGTTGGGAACGTGCCGCTTTTTCCCGCGCCAGCTCCAAATCATTCTTGCGCCCGCAACCGGTAAGAAAGAATATCGATATCAGAACTATGGTAAACCAACGCATCGTATCCGCCTTTAATGTAGGGGCGGGTTTCAAACCCGCCCCTACACATCTTTGTAGGGACAGCATATTATGCTGTCCCTACATTACGGTATTTAAAATAGGCGCTGCAAGCGCCTTCATTGGAAACCATGCACGGGCCAATGGGCTTCTGCGGCGAGCAGGCCGCAGCAAACAAAGGGCATTCCGGGGGCTCAATCAAACCCTTGAGCACGTCGCCGCAACAGCATTTTTTTTGTTGCGGGCTTACCCCGCGCGCATCCGCCGATACGGAAAAAACCCTTTCCGCGTCAAAACGCGCAAGCTCTTTCCGGACTTTAAAGCCGCTTGCCGGAATAACCCCTAAACCGCGCCATTGCGCAGGAACAACAGTAAAAACTTTGGCGCAAAAATTTCTCGCCTCTATATTACCCGACCTTCTGACCACGCGGCTGTATTGATTATCCACTACCGGTTTATTGGCAACGATCCTGCGTAAAATCAGATAAATGCCCTCCAGAATATCTACAGGTTCAAAACCGGTCACGCAACAGGTGATCTTGCGCTTCTTGGCTATCGCCTCATAAGGCTGCGTGCCGATGATCGCCGAGACATGCCCGGGGCACAAAAATCCATGGATCTTCAGTTGTTTATCCGCAGCTAAATACTCCATTGCCGGCGGAATAAGCTTTAACGCGGTTAAAAAAGAAAGGTTCTTTAATCCAAGTTTTTTTGCCGCCAGGATGCTTAGGGCCACGGTAGGCGCTGTAGTCTCAAACCCCACGGCTAAAAAAACTACTTTTTTGTCCGGGTGAATCCTGGCTGCCTCTAAACTGTCAAAGGCGGAATAAACCACGCGCACATTACCCAACCTTGCCCTTTCCTGCTCAAGGCTGGTTTTGTTTCCGGGTATGCGCAGCATATCCCCGAAAGTAAGCACCAGTACATCTTTTTTTCGCGCAAGGCTGACTGCGGCATCAATATATCCGGCAGGACTTACGCATACCGGGCAACCGGGCCCGGCAATAAGCTTGAGATTGGACGGCAGAACCTTATCCAGGCCAAACCTGAAGAAACTCTGGGTGTGGCTGCCGCAGACCTCCATAATGTTCAAGCGCTCAGGCGGACAGATCTTTTTTATCTTGGCGGCAAGCCTGTCTACCAAAACTTTTTTGCGGAATTCATCAACGTATTTCATCAATCAGCCTTAGCGTTTCTTCAGCGCGTTGCGGATCGACTTTTTCTATGGCAAAACCGGCGTGCACGATCACGTAGTCTCCAAGCTGAATATGCGGCAGCATCTGGATATTTATAGTGCGCACAAGCCGGCCGGATTCTACCTCGGCAAATTCGCCCTTGGTTTTAATAATTTTCATCGGGATTCCTAAACACATAGCTCAAGCCCTCAAGCCGGCAATGACTACCTGGCCCAAAGAGACCCCGGAGTCATTACAGGAGATTTTTTTGTGAGTGAAGACCTCAAAACCTTCCTTATATAATAGGGCAGAACCCAGGCGAAGTAAAAGGCTATTTTGAAAAACCCCGCCTGAAAGGATCACCCGGTTGATCTTGTGTTTGCGCCTCAAAACTAAACAGGTTATTTCAAGCATAACGGCTATGCCCAAATGAAAACTATAAGCCATTGCCTCTTTTGGCCTGTGATTTTTTATATCTATAACTATTTCTTTAAATACAGGGACAGGGTCTATGATACAGGTGCCGTCTTTTTTAAACATCTTAAAATGATACGGCTTCTGCTCCGGGGTGGATGTTTGCGCCATTCTTTCGAACTTAATTGCCAACTCTGCCTCGCTGTGAACCTGATGGTCTTCCAGGATAATACTTGCCGCCGCATCGAACAGGCGGCCCATACTGCTTGCAGGTACAGAATTAAATCCTGACACATACATTTTTTTTAATACGCTCCACTTATTTTTATTCAAACCTCTGATAAAACCGATGCCCAGGCGCGAAAATTCCCGCGGATATGCCGTATAAAGCCAGGCCGCGGCCATGCGCCAGGGTTCTCTCACTGCCGCTTCACCGCCTAAAAGCGGAATATCTCTGAGATGCGCGCTTCTCTGAAAAGTATTGTAATCGCAGATCATGAATTCCGCGCGCGCAAGTGTGTTATCAGTGTTAAGCCCGGTGCCGTCAAATGCTACGCCGATAACGCGTTGGTTTTTTAAACCGTTATCCGCCATGCAAGAGGCGATGTGGGCGTGGTGGTGCTGAACCGTCCGTAGTCCGTTTACCCCGAGTGAAATCGAGGGGTCGTCCGTCGTCCGTAGTTCGTCGTCCGTCGTTCGTAGTTGATACGCATATTTAGTGGAGGCATATTCAGGATGTAGGTCGCAGGCAATGATGCGAGGATTTCTTTTAAGAAAAAACCTTACGTCTTTCTCAAAATTGGAAAGGTCTTCCGGCGTACTCAAATCAGGATGCGCCCGGCTGATATAAGCCGTATCGCCTTCGGCAAAACAAAGCGTATTCTTGGCCTGAGCCCCCAAGGCCAGGACCGCCTTTTTTATTTTAAAAGGCAGGCGTAAATTTTCAACAATAATTTTGTAATTATTCCGCATTTATTCACCGGCATAATACCCATTAACGAATTGGTCAGAAAGGCTTCGTCGCAGCCTTGTAAATCCCCTAGCTTGAACCTGCCCTCGCGTAATTTTAATTTAAGTTTTCCGGCTAATCCCATGATCACCCTTCGCGTTACACCCGGCAAACAGCCACAGGAAACAGACGGAGTCCATATTTCCCCGTCTTTTACCCAAAAAATATTGCTCCGGGAACACTCACAGATTTGGCCGCGCTTATTCAGGATCAGAGCTTCATCAAAACCGTGCTTTTTCGCCTCATGAAAAGCTGTTTCATAAAACAGACGAATAGTGAACTTGACGCGGGAAAGCACGGATTTTTCATCCTGGAGTTCAGGCGATACCCAAAGCTTAAATCCATGGTTATATTTTTTTTGAGGATACGATTCGTACTTTCTTGCCCGGACTAAAATTTGCGTGTTCCTGCCCTGCCGCCACACGGTCAAACGTAAGCTTAGATCATCACCGCGGTTTAATACCGCAACCTTACGGAGAATCTCTTCTAATTCCGCCGTTCTAAACCCAAGCCTTATCTTTAAAATCCGGCAGGATTTTTTTAATCTAAGCAAGTGCTCGTTGAGACAAACTATATTTTTACGCAGGGAACGCATGGTCTCAAACAATCCCGCGGCCTGCGACGCTTCTCTCTCCAGCGCCCGGACGCGCGCCTGAGATAAATTCAGAAAATTTCCGTTTAAATAAGCATTCATAAATTTAAAGCCTTGAGCATTGCCTTGGCCTTAACCAATGTCTCCCGGTACTCTTCTTCCGGCTTGGAATCAGCAACAATACCGCCGCCGGTATGAAAATAGATCTTATCCCGCATTTTTAAGATAGTGCGGATGAGAATATTCATATCCATATTCCCGGAAAAACTTAAATAACCCAAAGCCCCGGTATAGATACCGCGGCGGCCCGGCTCAAGCTCCTCAATGATCTCCATTGCCCGGATCTTGGGACAGCCGGTAATAGAACCTCCGGGAAAACAGGCCCGCAAAAGGTCCACCATATCTTTACCTTGGCCCAAGCGGCCGCGGATAGTAGCTGTGGCCTGATACACGGTCGCGTAAGCTTCTATCTGCCGGAGTTTTTCCACCTTAACCGAATCATAAACGCAGGCGCGGCCAAGGTCATTTCTTTCCAGATCCACGATCATCATTAATTCCGCCTGGTCTTTCTTGGCGACGAGAAGCTGCCGTCTCAAGCGCTGGTCAACCAAACGATCAGCGGAGCGCGGCCGCGTACCCTTCATCGGCCGGGTACTCACCAGGCCTGCCTCCAGTTTTAAAAACCTTTCCGGCGAAGCGCTGATGATCTGATAATTTCCGGCATCAAAATACGCGCTGAAATAAGTGGGGCAAGTCTTGCGCAGGCGGCGGTATATATCAGATGCTTCGGCATTGACCGTTGCCTCAAACCTCTGGGAAAGATTTACCTGGTAAATATCGCCCTTACGGATATAAACCTTGGCCTTGCGCACCGCGGACAGATATTCAAATTTAGTGAAATCCGAGCTTAACCCCCGGGCCTTAAGCGAATTCTTCTCTGACCCGCTTTTATGGTTTTCAACAAGTGCCAACAGCCGGTGTATTTTTTTAAAGTTATTCCCGGCTAAAGACTTTGCCGCGGCATATTTCTTTTCCGGGAAACCCAAACAGGAAACATAAAGGATGCTTTTAAGATGATCTATTATGATGACACTGTTGTAGAAACCAAAAAAACAATCGGGAATGCCCAGCCCATCTTTAGGCCGGGGCTTTACTGTTTCTTCCAGGCTAAAACCAAGGTCATAAGACAGGAAGCCCACGGCACCGCCCAAAAAAGGGGGGGCGCTCTTATCAACCGGCATCTTATAAAGCCGCAAGAGCTCTCGCAATTTAACCAGCGCTTCCCGGCCGTCTGCCCTTAATAAATAGAACGGGTCCGCGCCCAAAAAAGAATATCTGCCCAGGGAATGATCCGCGGCCAGTCCGGTATCCAGAAAAAAACAGTGCCGCCGCCGGTTTAGGACGGAAAATATGTCCCGGGAGCCGGAGTTTAGCTTATAAGACTTCAAGATGGAGTATGCCATCGATCCTAAATGTGCGCTCTTCTTTTTTCAGGCAGCAATAACCCACCAGATAACTATGATTATATTCCTGCCTGATTTGCCCGGGGATGACCTGGCGCTCTGAAACCTCAACGCCTGAGCTGGAGAGATATTTTATTTTTAAGGTGAGCTTCTGGTCTATGGCCCGCTGGATCTCGGCGATCTTTTGATTATGCACATCCCTGATAAAACCGGAATTCAGGCCGAAGAGCGCGTTAAAATTGGTAAAATCTATGGCGCCTTTTGATTCCAATATCTGCCTGAGCTTATTAAACACACCCAGTGTAATCTCTACGTCAGAGAACGCCCGATGCGCCTGCTTTTCCTGAATGCCTAATTTCTGCGCCACAAACCAGAGCGCGTAGCGCTCTAATCCGGGCAGTAGCCGGCGCGACATCTTGAGCACATCCACCACGGCAATATCCCGTAATTCTTCAATACCCGCCAGGCGCAGCTCGTTGTTTATAAATCCCATATCGAACCCCGCGTTATACGAACAAAGGCAGGCGCCTTCAATAAACTTCAAGAAGCGCGGGATGACTTCGTCAATTTTCGGCGCGGTTTGAAGCATTTCATCACTGATCTTGTTGACACGGAAAGCTGCTTGTGAAACCGGCCGCATAGGATTGACCAATGTCTCAAATGTAGACAGCACATCCTGGCCTTTAAGCCTCAAGGCGGCGATCTCAATGACGCGGTCGCCGGACTGCGGCTCAAGCCCGGTAGTCTCGGTGTCAAAAATCACAAATTCAACGTCGTTAATGTGCTGGCTCATATGTTTTGCCGCTGTAGGGGCGGGTTTCAAACCCGCCCCTACAC
>Ga0105164_10000720_pt1 | contig 22311 bp, 21 predicted proteins | sample VDWuncwatermetaG_FD_89674 | JGI IMG/M metagenome (GOLD analysis project Ga0105164, IMG submission 89674) | Wastewater microbial communities from Netherlands to study Microbial Dark Matter (Phase II) - VDW unchlorinated drinking water | ecosystem: Environmental > Aquatic > Freshwater > Drinking...
GGCCGCGCTCCGGCCTCTCGGCCCAGGGCGTTATGGTCACCTTCGGCACCATCGACAGCGACTACCGCGGCGAGGTCCTGGTCACGATGTACGTGCTCCCCTATCGGGGTCCCCACGCCGTGCGCCACGGCGACCGCATCGCCCAACTGGTGATAAGCCGCACGGCCGACGTCCCCCTGGAGGAGGCAGCGGAGCTCACGCCCACCCTGCGCGATAGCGGAGGCCACGGCTCCACAGGGAGCTAGCCGCGGCCGGGCAGCGATAGCGGCGAAATGCGCCGCAGCGCGGCCAGCACCGCGCGTGCCTCGGCTTGCAACGGACGGGCGGTGTCCACGACGACGTGCCGCTCCGGCGGCACCTCCGACGGCCGCTCGAAGGTCCGCTTCTGGGCCACGTATATCTCCCAGCGCGCGTCCGAGGGGTCGCGGCCCTCCCGCAGGCGGCGGGCCAGCCGCCGGCGCACCGCCGATTCGCTGGCCCTGAACTCCACGCAGACGAACTGCGCCCCCGTCTCCCCGGCCAGCTGCCGCGCCTGCTGGCGGTATCGCCGCCGGACGAACGACGCGTCGACGATGACGGAGCGCCCCTCATCCAGCCGCTGGCGGGCTTCCTCCAGCAGCGCCGCGTAGGTTCGGTCCGTGAACTCCGGCGAGTAGATGCCTCGGCGGAACGCCTCGAAACGATGGTCCGCAGACGCCAGCCCGGCCAGCTCCTTGCGTACCACATCGGAGGCCAGCACCTCGAAGCCCGTCAGTTCGGCCAGCCGCCGGGCGAGCACCGACTTGCCGGTCGCCGTCAGACCGCAGGTGATCACCAGCATGGCAGGCGGGAGGGAGGCGGCGTAATTGCAGGCCAGCCCGAAGTAGCGCCGCGCGGCCCGCAGAGATGCTCGACGCTGGCCGGTGGGAACCTCCGCCTGGCTCGCGCGAAACCCTTCCACCTTGCCGCGGACACAGGCCCGGTAACACTTGTAGAAGTCGATGATGGCCGGCAAGTCTCGGTCCCCTGCCCTTTCGACATACCTATCCACGAACGCCCGTGCCAAGTCCGAGTGACCGCGGTAATCCAGGTCCATAGCCAGGAAGCCGGCGTCGCCGGCCACGTCGGTATAGCGCAGCCGGGGGCTGAACTCGATGCAGTCGAAGATGCAGAGACCATCCCTGAAGCAGACCGAGTCGGAGCGAAGGTCGCCGTGGCAGTCCCGGATGCGCAACTCCTCGACCCGCCGCCGCAGCACGCCCTGTCGCCTGGCGAAGAAGGCCTCGCCGAAGGCGCGTAGGATGCGTTCCTGCTCCGGTGTGAGCGTCTGGCCTACATACGGCGCCCACTGCCGGAAGTTCTCTTTCCAAGCATAGTGGATTCCCCAGTGGCCGTACTCCGCGATGCGGCGACTCGACTCGGAGGTGCCGTGGAACTCCGCCAGGCGGTCGGCGACGCGCTCCACCATCTCGCGGGTGACGGCGCCTTCAGCCAGCATGTGGTCCATCATCCGCTCGGCGGGAAGGCGGCGCATATGCACGGCGTACTCGACAACCCGGCCGCGGCCGCCGACGGAGATACGATCGCCGCCCCTTCGACCAGGCTCAGGGCGGGTTTGGCGGATACGGGCGACGCCCAGGTACGTTTCTGGACACAGCCGCGAGTTGAGGAGGAGTTCCTGGTGGCAGTAGTAGCGGCGCCGAGCCAGCGTGGAGTAGTTCAGGAAGCCAAAATCGAGGGGCTTCTTCACCTTGTAGACGTGCTCTCCCGCCAGCAGCACGTAGGAAATGTGCGTCTGGACCAGTTGAACGCGGTCGACAGGGTGGGGGTAAGCCGAGGGGTGGAGGAGGGCGCGGATGACGGGCGGCAGCTCAGCTCTAGCCACAGCGGGGCCAGTATAGCAACGCTGCGGAACGCCCACAACGAGCGGCCGCTTCACGGCGCCAGTCCAGGGTCGACACGCCTTGGAGGTTCAAGGGTTTGTGCCGAATAGAATCAATCTATCGATCAGGTGAAAAATTCGCCGCAAAATCTTGAATTCACCTACTTCCAAAACTAGAGATGACACGATAGTATACTGATACAGTGATTGCAGTACTAGAATAATCAGGGGGCTGCAGGTCCCCGTGGAGGCGCGAACCGCCATGGCCATCGGCTCCGTTATCCGCAGGCGCCGCGATGAGTTGAGCCTCTCGCAGGGGAGGGTGGCGATAATGGCCGGGGTAAGCCAGGGGTACCTGAGCAAGCTGGAGAAGGGGCTGGTCAAGTCGCCCCGCGCCGCAAGCCTCTTTTCGCTCGCTAACGTCCTCTCCATCGATCCACAGCACCTGCTGAAAGAGGCCGGCTTCCAGATCTCCTCTCGCGTGCACCATTTGCCGGGTGGGTCCGGCCACGGCCCTTGGACATCCTGGCAGAGCTTGGCGCCTTGCCTGAGCGCACACACGGGATGGGTTTGCCAGGCCTGCCGCGACTGGCCACAGCGCTACCGGCTCGCTCCGCTGGTCCGGCTGGGCGCGGGCCGGCTCTAACGGCACTGACCATCCGCCGACGCGAAGCACACAGTCGGCGGGCTCGCCCAGCCCTTTCCATCAACCACAGGACAAGGAGTCGCTGAGCACGTAACTGGCGCCTGGCCACATTTCCGCTACAATGGGTATCACTCGGTCTGCCCGCATTAGGCGCTTGCCGTACGTTAAGGATGCCGCTTTGAGGTACGTAGGAGATGACTGAAGAGAGAGACTACTACTCGGTACTGCAACTGAACCCGGCCGCCACACAGGAGGCCATTGAGGCCGCCTATCGGAGGCTGTCGCGCATATACGACCCGGCGGTCAGCAAGAAGCCGAAGGCTGCCCAGCGGTTCAAGGCGATCACCCAGGCCTATGAGGTCCTCAGCGATAAGAAGAAGCGGGCCGAACACGACCGTAAGCGGTCCGCGAGAAGGAGCGACCGCGGCCCTGCCCAGCGGGCGAGCGGCGCAGCAACCGGCGCGCTCTCGGGGTTGCTCGCCCTACGCTCGGTGTGGGCGGGCGCAGGAGTTGCCGTCATTGCCTTGGTCGTGCTGGCCATCGTTCTGGTCGCCACGCTCACGGGGGGCAGTGGCCAGGAGACCTCGCTCGGCAATCAGCCTACGGTAAGCGCGACGGTCCAGGTGGGGTCGCCGGCGCCGGGCGGGCCCGCAAGCCCGCCGGAGGTTTCCGGGCAGGAGGTCACCACCGGCAGCGGGCTCAAGTACGTCGACCTCGCTGAGGGGAGCGGCGCGTCGCCACAGACCGGCCAGACCGTGGTGGTGAATTACACCGGCTGGCTGGCCGCCGACGGGACCAAGTTCGACAGCTCGCTGGACCGGGGCCAGCCAGCGGAGTTCAAGCTGGGCCAGGTGATCGAGGGCTGGAACGAAGGCCTATCGACGATGAAAGTGGGCGGCTCGCGGCGGCTCATCATCCCGCCGGAGCTGGGTTACGGTGAGAAGGGCACGCCCGGGGGCCCCATCCCGCCCAATGCCAGCCTGATCTTCGACGTGGAACTGCTGGGAGTCCGCTAGACGCCCAAGGGCGAGAAAGGGAGACCGCCATGACCACAAAAGTACGGAGCGAGCCCATCGACTACGCTGCTTTCGAATCGGCCATCGGTCTGAACTGGTATCTAATCGACCCAAACCTCCGCTTCCTGATGGACCGCCATGTCGCGAGTCACGACCGAGCATGGGCCGAGGAGCAGTTGGTCCGCTGGGGCGAGCTGTGCGGCGGGCCTATCGCGGCGCAGGCGGAGGTGATTGACCACAACCCGCCTCGGCTGGAGCGCTATGACGAGTGGGGCAACGAGGTCTGCCGCGTCGTCCACCACCCGGACGCCATCGCCAGCAAACGGGACATCTGGGAGCAAGGCCCCGACCGGCTGCGATCTTCGGGCCGCCGGGTGCCGCCCGTCCTGGGCTCGGCGTTCACCTACCTCCTCAGCCAGTCCGACACGGGAATGGTGTGCTCGACTGGGATGACCGGGGGCGTGGAGGCCCTGGTGGACCGCTACGCACCCCCCGAAGTGCGAGAGCGTGTGTTGTCCCGGCTGCAATCGCCGTCGTTTGACGGCTCCTGGGACGGGGCGATGTTCATGACCGAGATCCGCGGCGGCTCCGACCTGGCCACGACCGACACCACCGCTACGCCAAACGGGGACACCTGGCTCCTCAACGGATCCAAGTGGTTCTGCTCCAACGTGGACGCCAAGGCGATCGTTACTCTGGCGAGGCCGGAGGGGGCGGAGGCGGGGCTGCGGGGTCTGGCCCTGTTCCTGGTGCCCGCGGAACGGGCCGACGGGTCGCGCAACGGCATCCGCATCAAGCGGCTCAAGGACAAGCTGGGCACGCGGTCCGTGCCCACGGCCGAGGTGGACTTCGTGGATGCCGAAGCGTATATCCTCAGTAGCCCGAACCGAGACGCCAGCTCCGAGGCGCGGGGGCTGAACCGGATGATGAGTATGGTGAACGGCTCGCGGCTGGGAGTGGCGACCATGGGGCTGGGGATCATGCGGCGTTCGTTCCTGGAATCCGCCATCTACGCTTCCCATCGAACGGCTTTCGGGAAGAGGCTGGACCAGCTTCCCATGGTACAGGAGACGCTGGTGCAGATGGCGGTCCAGCTGGAAGCCGTGTCCGCGGTGGTGTTCGAAGCGGCCTCCCTGGCCGGCGCCGCCGGCGACGAGGAGGGCCGGCGGCTGTACCGCATCCTGGTGCCGCTGTCCAAGCTGCGCGGCGCCCGGCGGGGTCTGGAGCTGGCCAGCCAGGCCGTAGAGATCCTGGGCGGCAACGGATACATCGAGACCTGGCCCACGGCGCGCCAGTTGCGGGACGCCCAGTGCCACACCATCTGGGAGGGCGCCGAGAACATCATCTGCCTGGACGTGCTGAGGTCCATGGTCAAGGAGAGCGCCCACGACGCCCTGTTCGACCGCGTGGACGCAGCGCTGGCCGCGGCCGATCACGCGGTGCTCGCCCCGATGAAGGACGCGGTGCTACAGGCCAGGCGCGAGGCCCAGGAGGCGATCGCCTTCCTGGCCAGGGCGTCCAACGACCTGCGGCAGCTCCACGCGCGGCGCGTATCGGCCTGCCTGGCCGACCTGATCCAGGCAGCGCTGCTACTGGAGCAGGCGGCCCAGGAGCTGAAGGCGACAGGGTCGGCGCGCAAGGCGGCCGTGGCCCGCTTCTTCGTGCGCGACCACTTGACGCGGGCGCCGCTGCGGGGGATCAGCGAGGACCGCTCGGCGCTGGACCTGTTCGACTCGGTGACACGCTACGCTCCGCTGGAACCCTCGGCGCTGCCCGCGGGGGTCTAGCAGCCCATCGCTGAGCTCGTTCAGATAGATGTCGTACACCCGCTAAGATGCGGGCATGCGTAATTTCTGGCTGAACATATCGAGATCAGCGAGCGCGGTTCGAGCGCTGGAGCTGTCAAAGGAGGCGAAACATCGTCTACGGGTCATCGAGTGGCACGAGGCGCATGGGAGGAACGCGGCCCTCACTTGCCGGCACTTCGCCATCTCGCGGGACACCTTCTACCGCTGGAAGCGCCGCCACCAGGCAGGGGGCCGAGGGGCGCTGGAAGACGCGAGTCGACGCCCGAAGCGGGTGCGTAAGCCGACCTGGCGCCGCGAGCTGGAGCAGACGGTCCTGGAACTGCGCAGGCTCACGCCCGGGTGGGGAAAGGACAAGCTGGTGATCCAGCGGCTTCGGAAGTCACCTGCCTGGACGAGGACGTCCCGGCATCCGCACTAGCAGATGGGACGATGACTATCCGCCGAGGCAGTGATTCCTATTTGCGCAGAATCAAAGCAGCATCGTACAGCTGGGTCTTGCCTCTGTGGCCGTTCTCATCGCCGTTCCGCACGGACGAGTCGATGATGCTGTTGCCGACTCGCTTCGTGCGGACGATGTGAACATCTGCCACGTTTAACCCCTGACACTCCGCCATCTCAGCCATTAGTTGGTCGACCGGAAACTCTATCCCCTGAATAATTGAGTTTCCTATCACGATGACGGCATAGCCACCCGGTCTGAGGTGTGCCTGCAGCATTTTCATGAATCGGTTTGAGTCATTCAAGTAAGTGGCCACGTAGTTGGCCCAGCCTGCCCCTCCGTAATAGCCCTTCTCCACGTTTGTGGCCCGGAGCTTTGCCACCATGCCGGATATGCTGGGGCAGTCGAAATCCAGCGGTACCGGTTGTCCCTGGCGGACTGTTTGCCAGAACTTTCCGAAACTGGATTGTTCAAGCTGTTGAGGGCGTTCGCCGTCCTGCAATAGTCCAAGCCAGTAGAGCTGGGGACGGGTGTTGCGCACGTAGTGGTAATTGTTCATGTAAGGAGGCGAGGTCACCACCAACGAAACTGATCCCCTGCCTAGATCAGACTTGAAGTAAGACTCCTGGAGAACCTCCCGGCGCTGCGCTAGCCAGTTGTACCCGTAGTTCTGTCCGGCCCATTCCATGTCGGTGACCATCTCTTCCAGCTTCCGGCAAACAGGCGTTGCAACCGATGCGTTCTCAATCAGCGCCTTCCCGGAGCCAGGTCGCGACGCCAGGCTTGGCTCGTAGCTGTAGTTCGAAAAAGAGACCATGGTTGCCCCCAAGGCGGCGCGGAACAGGGTTCTGTCAGGCTCAAGCAACATCTTCACCCGCGCCAGCGCGTATAGGAACTTAGTCTCGATGGGAGGGCTAAAGAACGGAATTCGGCTCTTGAAGCCTGGCGGGGGCGCCAGTTCGAGGCCCTCGCGCAAATCCTGCACTCCCTTTTCGCCTCCTGCCGCCCACCGGCGATCCACCTCGACTTCGAACCTCTGCAACGTGTGCCTGAAAGCCTCCACTTCGGCTCTGAAGTCTTGCGGCGCCACCTCCAGGCACTTAAGCTTGGCTGAAGTTGCCAGAGCCGCGAAAGGGTTGATCTCGTATCCCAGCGCGTCATGCCCTGCCTTGATCGCTTCTACAAGAGTCGTCCCCACGCCCGCAAACGGGTCTAACACCAAGTGTCGTCTGCGGCTGGACTTCGGCACGTAGGCGCTTATGGCGTCCTCGACGAACTGCGCGGAGAACCCTGCTATCCAGGGAACCCACCTGTGAATGGGTAGCGACTTGTTCTCAGACGCTGCGGTATCTCGGAGACCCGTATCAGCGATAGGCCCATAACCTAGTCCGAGCGCGAGCTGCTCTCTCGTCAGGCTCACGGTCAACTCCTGTACATGGTCTTGCCGCCGCGCCTCTGGTGGCGATAGCTCTCGGTCCAGTATGCCTCGAGGTCGTCCATGTAGCGTTCTACGGTTTCGCGCGCCGGGTCAACCGAGGCTTTGGGCTGCGATGGGCGGTAGCCGCTCTCTTCGAGTATGGCCCTATATGTCGCCAGCGCAGCACTCCTCGTCCGGAACCTGCCCCTGATGTCGCCGTTCAGCACCACGTAGTAGTGGCCGTCGTTGGGGACGCTCGCGGTCAATCGTTCCAGAGACAGGCCGATGGCTGGGATCGATTGCCTATACCGACTGGTTGGCGTAGCGCTGCTACCCACTGTCGCAGATTATACTCGCAGGCAACGAAAATTGGAACATCTGGTCGCCGTTGGCCCTACTCCGCCGGGTGCTGGTCGTCCCGCTCCAGGGGCGGTATCGATAGGCTGAGGACCAGCGCGACGCCGTCGATGGCGCGCACGCTGTGGACGGTGCCCTTCTCGATCCGCACCGTCTCATAGGGGCGCAGCCGGAAGGTGTGGTCGCCCACCTTGGCCTCGACCTCGTGTTCCAGCACCGTGTATATCTGCGTGCAGTTCTGGTGGTAGTGCGGCGCCACGTGCTCCGCCTCCCTCATCCCGATGATGCGGATGCTGCACTCCGGCATCGCCACGTGCGACAGGATTTCGTACTGGCCCATCTCTTTCATCGCCTCACCTGCCGGCTCCCGCTGGTCTGGAAGTAGCTGGCCCTGGCCCTTTCATACTCCTCCGGGCGGTTGATGTCCAGGAGGACCACCTCCGAGTCGAAGGGCACCTCATGCACCTCGGCCTGGTGCCGCTCCACGACGGCCCGTAGCCCCTGGGTGGCCTCGCGGACCTCACGCAGCTCAGGCAGGAGCGACCCCGCCAGGACGGGCGGGTGTCCCCGCTGGCCGCCGAAGGAGGGCACGGTGATGAGATTGCCGCCACGCCGGTGCTCCTCCACCAGCCGCTCGATGACCCAGCGCGGCCGCGGCTGGTCTACGTTCAGCACGAGTACGGCCTCGATCTCCTCCGGCAGGGCTGCGGCGCCGACGCGCAGCGAGGAGGCCCTGCCTTCGGCGTACAGTTCGTTGATCACGGCCTGGGCGCCCGCCCGGTGGACGTAGGGCCGCACCTCGTCTGCCCGGTGGCCCAGCACCACCACCAGCCGGTCCACTGCCGGCGGCTTCAGTTGCTCTAGTTGGTACTCGATGAGGGTGCGTCCACCCCATTTCAGGAGCGGCTTGGGACTGCCCATGCGGCGGGACTCGCCCCCGGCCAGGAGGATCGCCGCGACGGTCATCGGCGTGTGGCCTACTCCTGGGCTGAAAACAGGTCGCCCAGCTTCATGGCCAGACCGGCGTTGCCCCCCAGGTGAACCTTCCGGGTCATGATCGCCCAGGCGGCATTGAGCTCGCCGGTTGACAGGTCAATCCAGAGCTCGGGTTTTGTGCGCAGTTCCATGTCGAAGCTTCCCGATGTCCCGTCCTCGGAGTCAGCCCTACCGTCGGCTATATCTATCCGCCACTGGCCGCCGCCCTCGCCCTCCATTGTGAAGACGTAGGTGGCCTTCATGTCCTGGGCACGGTCGCTGCGAAAGATGAGGGGCATGTAGTGGAACAGCCGATCCAGGTGGTAGTGGACCTGGTCCGCGTCGCTGGACTCGATCCAGTGGGGGAGCTTCTTCTTGGCCACCTTTCTGATCTCCTGGTACTGGGCGGGCAGGAACAGATAGCTGGCGAAGAAGAGGTCGCGCACCGTGCCCGGGCGGTCCCAGGCGGGGCTCAAGGCCGGCCGATCGAGATCCGCCTCACTCAGCCCGTCCAGGATCTGGATGTGTTCCTGGAAGCCGGCCTCCATGCGCCCGAGGAGATCCGGCACGGGTACGTCCCGGACACTGGCGAGCGTGCTCTCGTAGAAGCTCTTCAGGTCCTCTCTCTTCTCGAACCCGGGGATGTGGGCCGGCTGCCCTGCCAGCGCCTGCCTCGTGAGGGGCAGCGTCTCCTGCTCATGGACAACCACCAGATGGGCCAGGTGCTCCCTGGCAGTCCAGTAGTCGGACGCCTTCTTGCTCCACTCCCTGTCATCGAGCTTGAAGAAAGCGTCCAGGCAGCGCTTCAAGGCCTGGCCGTAGTACTCCCGGATCTGCTCCTTTGTAGGCTTCATCCCTATACCTCCCTTGGTGGCCTAGCCCGCGTGCTGCTATATCTTTCCCAGAGCCCTTAGCACCCGTTCCGGCGTGACAGGCACCATATACAACCGTGCGCCTACCGCGTCTGTTACAGCGTTGGCGACAGCCGCCGGCCCAGCCACGATGGATGGCTCGCCCACGATGCGGGCCCCGTAAGGGCCCTCCTCCGACGGCACTTCCACGATGATGGCCTCGATGGGCGGCACGTCGCGGGTCGTGGGCAGGCGGTAGTCCAGCAGGTTGGCGTTCAGCAGGCGGCCCTGGTCGTCGTACAGCATCTCCTCGGACATGGCGATGCCGATCCCCTGGCTGGCCCCGCCCTGCATCTGCCCGGCCACCGACAGCGGGTTTATGGCGAAGCCGGCGTCCTGGGCCACGGCGTAGCCCAGCAGGGTCACCTCGCCCGTGTCCGGGTCCACCTCCACCTCGGCGGCCTGGGCGGTGAACCCGGGCGCCCAGCGGCGGCTGGTCATGCTCCCCCGCCCCACAATCGCTGCATAAGGCGCCGCGAAGTTGGTGCTGAGCCGGCCCAGCCGCTCGAACGTCAGCGACTTGTCCGGCGACCCCTTCACCCGCACTTCGCCGTCGACCAGCTCCAGCTCCTCGGGGCTGGCCTCTAGCCGCTGGGCGGCGATCTCGAAGATCTGTCGCCGCGCGTCTTCCGCCGCCAGCTTAACGGCGCGGCCCACGGTGTAGGTGGTCTTGCTGCCGGCGCTCATGCCCGCGTAGGGGGCGGTCTTGGTGTCGCCGGTGGTGACGTTCACCATGGACAGGGGCACGTTCAACTCCTCGGCGGCGATCTGGGCGAAGGAGGTGTTGGTGCCCGTGATGTCCGAGGAGCCCACCGTCACGTTGATCGTGCCGTCGCTGTTAAGGCAGACGATGGCGCTGGCCGGCTGGAGGCCGCCCATCCAGCCTCCGACGGCGATCCCCACGCCACGGTTGGGGTGCTTCTTCGATTCGGCGCGGTGCCTCCAGACTTCGCTCTCGGCGATGGCCTCGAGGCACTGCTTGAGTCCGATGGCCGGATAGGGCTGGCCGCTGGGCAGCGGGTCGCCCGCCTCGACGGCGTTCTTCAGCCGCACCTCCAGGGGATCGAGCCCCAGCTCGCGGGCCATCATGTCCATGTGGCTCTCGATGGCGAAGGTGGCGTTGTGGGCGCCCGGCGCCCGCAGCGCCCCTACGCTCACTTTGTTCGTCAGCACCTCGAAGCCCTGGATCCCCAGGTTGGGGCACTTGTAGTAACCGCCGATGACGAGGCAGCCGGGCAGCATGGGCGCCCCGGGGAAGGCGCCTGAGTCGTAGATAAGCCGGGCCTTGAGAGCGGTCAGAGTGCCGTCGGCCTTCATCCCGGTCTTCAGCTCCACGATGGCCTGGGGCGCCGGCGTGGCCGCCAGCATGTCTTCCTTGCGGCTCATGATGTACTTGACGGGACGGCGCACGGCCATGGCCAGGGCGGCCACCATCAGCTCGGTCAGGTAAATCTTGCCCCCGAAGCCGCCACCGACCTCGGTGGCCGTCACCCGAATCTTCGTCTCGGGGATGCCAAGCGTCTGCGACAGCTCGTCCCGGATGTAGAAGGGGGCCTGGGTGCTGGTCCAGATGGACAGCTCGCCCGCCACGTCGTAGTCGGCGATGGTGGAGTGGGGCTCGATGTAGCTCTGGTGGACCATGGCGGAGCGCCAGGTGCGCTCGACCACGGAGTCGGCCTCGGCGAAGCCCGCCTCCACGTCGCCCCGCCTGAAGGACATTTGCGACGCTATGTTGGTGGGCTTCCCCTCAGCCTCCTTCTCCTTCACGTCCACCGTGATATGGCCCCGCTCCTCCGAGCGGTCCACATCGCTGATCGGCGAGCGCACCCGGGGCGAGCCCTCTTTCATCGCCTCCAGCGGGTCGATGACCGCCGGCAGCTCCTCGTACTCCACCTTGATGAGCGCCAGCGCCTCCTCCGCTGCCTGGGGGTCGCTGGCCAGGACGGCGGCCACCGGCTGGCCGTAGAAGAGCACCTCGTCCTGGGCGAAGATGACGCCCCGGCGGTTGGAGGGGTTCATCTTGTAGGGCGGCAGTTCCCGCGACGTTATGACGGCGGCCACGCCGGGATGGGCTCGGGCCGCCGTCGGGTCTATGGACTTGATGCGGGCGTGGGCGAACGGGCTGCCCAGGATTTTGGCGTGGAGCATCCGAGGCAGCTTCATGTCGTCGGCGTAGACCGTCTTGCCGGTGACCTTGCCTACGCCCTCGATGCGGGGGACAGGCTTACCGACGGTCCGGTATTCCTGTCGGGTTATCGTGTCCTGGGCCATCGTGTTCTCCCTCTAGTCAAGCCTCTTCGCGGCCGCCTGCACCACGACCGTCATCCTTCGCTTCGCTCAGAACCAGCCATCCCGGTTCGCACCGCCGCCACAAGAGATGGAAATCCGCCGGTCGCAAATTTGTCTTGATCGTCGCAGGGCCTTGCCACCCGCTCGTGCTGAGCCTGTCGAAGCATGAGCGGGGGTCATCGCTCCGCTCGTCCTTCGAGAGCCTCAGGACGAGCGGGAAGGAGCGCAATGTCGACTCGCGCATTCTCGGAGCAACGACAAGGAGCGAAGGGCTGAGAATGGCGGACCCTGTGCGCATCACACGCCGCCCCTGTGTAGCCCCTGCGCCGCCGCCAGCACCGCCTCGTAGATCTTGGCGTAGCCGGTGCAGCGGCAGAGGTTTCCGGCCAGCCCCTCCCGCACGTCGTCCAGCGTGGGCGATCGGTTGACGTCCAGCAGCGCCTTGGCCGCCATGATCATGCCCGGCGTGCAGAAGCCGCACTGCACACCGCCGGTATCGATGAACGCCTGCTGGACGGGGTGCAGATCGCCGTTGCGCGCCAGTCCTTCGATGGTGACGATGTCGCGGCCGTCGGCCTCGGGGGCCAGCATCAGGCAGGAGGTGATGAGCCGCCCGTCGACGATCATGGAGCAGGCGCCGCAATCGCCGGTGCCGCAGCCCTCCTTGCTGCCGGTGAGGCCGAGCTCCTCGCGCACCGTCTCCAGCAGGGTCCAGTGGGGCTCCACCGCCACCTCGTATCGGTGGCCGTTGACCACAAGCTCAATGATCTGCTTCGCCATGTCTACCTCTACCTCAAACCTTCCAGCGCCTCGCGGACCTTGCGTGCGATCTGATGGCGGCTCGTGGCGTCCCCCCCCGTACCTGAACAGCCCGGTGTTCGGCTCCACGACCCCTTCAATCTGACGCAGTTCCACCAGTAGGTCCTCCAGCCTGTCCGCGGCGACGTCGATCCGCCTGAAGCCGCTGGCTGTTCTGACGTCGACACAGAACCGGTCTCCAAAGGGGTGGAAGTGCAGAAAGGGCCTCCCGTGGGCCATCTCAGCGCTCCCGCGCCCTCGATGCGGCCTCCCGCAGGCAGCGCTCGGTCATCACCCGCACCAGGTGGCGCCGGAACTCCGCCGACCCGCGTGCGTCCGAGATGGGCTTCGATTCTGCCGCGGCGGCCTGGGCGGCACTCCCGAACAGTGCGTCGGAACAGTGGCTGCCCTCTAGGACTGCCTCGGCCTCGCGCGCCCGTATAGGGGTGGGGGCCACCGCCCCCAGGGCGATGCGGGCCCGCTCGATGCGATCGCCCGTAGCCTGCCCTGAGCCTGTCGAAGGGCCCAGGGTGAGCAGGACGCCCACGCCCACAACGGCGATGTCCATCTGCTTGCGAGGGGTGTGGCGAACATAGACCCCGCCCGTGCGGGGTGGCGGCGCGGGCACCCGCAGTTCCAGCAGTAGCTCGTCCGGGGCCAGGGCGGTGCGGCCGGGGCCCAGGAAGAGCTCCTCCAGGGGCAGGGAGCGCCGTCCAGCCGGGCCCGCGATGACGGCCTGAGCCTGGCAGGCCAGCAGGGGCGGGGCGACGTCCGCCGAGGGGGCGGCGTTGCACAGGTTCCCGCCCACGGTCGCCATGTTCATGGTCTGGATGGAGCCGATCAGGCCAGCCCCATCAGCGATGATACAGAACCTATCGCGGATGACGGGCGACTCGGCGACTTCGGCCATAGTGACCCCGGCGCCGATGCGCAGGCCGCCGGCCTCGCTGAACTCGATGCCTTTCAGCTCGGGCACCAGTCGCAAGCTGACGACGTAGGAAGGCAGGGGGAACTTGGCCCCGCCTTCCTTCATCTGGACGACCAGGTCCGTGCCGCCAGCCAGGGGCCGGCCGCCGCCGTGCCCGTCTGGGGCGCCGCGCTGCCGCAGCAGGTCTATCGCCTCCTGGAGGCTGCGAGGGGCGAAGTATTCCAGCTTTCGCACGATGGGCTTTCCTTCCGGTAGTGTGCACCATTCTATCGTCTCCTGACCGACGCCGACAACCGCCGCGTGAGTGTCAGGAGTCGTCTTGACGGGTGGCTAGGTTGCCCGACGCCGTCGGTAGTCTTCGATCGCCGCGCGCAGGGCGTCGGCCGCCAGGACGGAGCAGTGCGTCTTGCCCGGCGGCAGGCCCCCCAGGGCGCGCGCAAAGTCCTCCCTGGTCAGCCGTTCCGCTTCCCTCAGGTGGAGGCCGGCGATCATCTCTGTGCACACGCTGCTGGTAGCGATGGCCGCTGGGCAACCGGAGGTCTGGAAACGCGCCTCCACGATGCGCTCCCCGTTGATCCGGAGCATCAGGCGCATCGTGTCGCCGCACACGGGGTTCGTCTCGTAGCCGACAGCGTCCTCGTCGGGCATCTCGCCGGCGTTGCGCGGGTTCTGGAAGTGGTCCAGAACCAGGTCGCTGTAATCTTGGGTCATGTTAGAGGCCGCGATAGGTGGTCTCCGTTCTTATCCTAACCCGGGTAATGAAGACGATGCGTTGGTCATCGTTGACCTCATAAATAACTTGGTATCTGCCCACACGTATGCGGTAGACGTTCTCTCTTCCCACAATCTTGCGGGCGGTCCGAGGCCGGGGATTATCAACGAGACCATCGATGGCGACTACAATCCGGTCACCGATTGCCTTCGGGAGCGCATCGATTTCTCTCTTGGCTCTGGGGTGGTATTGGACGTGATACAAGCTCAACGCCTGCGAAGGCCACGCTCGCGCATAACTTCCTCATGGGGGATGCCTCCCTCATGCCGGAAGTCCTCCATTCGTTCATTGTGCACACGCAGGTCTTCTAGGTCCTCCTGTAGCTCCAGCCACTCCCGTACCGCCTCCGCCACGATCTGCTTGGCCGGGCGGTGTTGGCGTGCCGCCTCCACCTTAAGGGCCGTATACAGCTCTTCGTCATCGAAAATTACAGTCATGCGCCTCGCCATGTCCCTCTCCTTAGGCACCTATACGCCTAGGCGCCTGGGCGTATGATATCACATGTCGAAGCCCAGGGCGCCGAAGATGGCCTCGTACTGGGACGGGTTGCCCGGCTGGAACCAGGGCACCACGTGCGCGATCTTCCCCCCTCGGTCGATGACGAACACGGCCCGCCGTGACCGCTTCCCCGTCTCGTCTAGCACGCCGTAGGCCCTGGCCGCCTCGAGCCTCTCGTCGCTGGCCAGGGGAAAGGGCAGGCCGCCCAGCCGGCGCGCAAACTCCCGGTGCGATTCCAGGCTGTCGGCGCTGATGGCCACCACCTCGGCCCCCAACTGCTGTACCAGCTCGTAGTCCTCCTTGAGGACGGACAGCTCGCTGGAGCAGAGCGGCGTGTTGTCCTCGGCGTAGAAGGCGAGCACGACCTTCTTGCTGGCCGCGAGCTGACTCAACCTGAGCTCCCCTGTCGTGATGGGCAGCGTGAAGTCGGGTGCGTGGTCGCCCGCTTCGGGCATCATGCGTTTCCCCTTCCCAGGCCCGTCAGCGGGCAGGCAGAGACCCCTTTTGCCTGCACCAGCACCCGGATGCGGCCCAGGCCGGCGGGGTCCAGCAGCTCCAAGACGGCGCGGCGGCGGGCGTGGTACTCCTCCAGGGCCTGTCCTGAGCCTGTCGAAGGGCTGGGGTCGCCCTCGTTGGGCGGCGAAAGGGCGTCGGCGATGCCGAGGTTGGTCAAGAACTCGGTCTGTGAGACCATCCCCAGCGTGGTCAGGCCCGCCTCTTCGCCCGTGCGCCGCAGCGACGTGAAGTCCACGTGGCTGGTCATGTCCTGGCGGCCCAGCCGCGCGTAGGGGTCGCCGCTGGGGTTGTGGCGGTAGAAGCAGAGCAGCGTGCCGTCTCGACGCCACGGCGCGAACAACTCTCCCGCCTCGCACCCGTAGTCGAAGGTGAGGACGAAGCCTCGGGCTAGGGCCATGGCCGCCTCGCACATCCAGTTCAACGCCTCCAGGTTCACCTCGGCCCGGCAGCCGTCGCCGGGGAGGCGCCCCAGCCGCTGGAAGTACTCCTCGATCGCGGGCGATGACGGTGGCCCTATCTCCTCAACGAACCGCCGGCCGTCCCATCCCACGTACACCTCCCCGAGCCGGCCCTCTTCGACGGTCACGCGCTGCACGGGCATGCTGTCCAGCAGCTCGTTGCTGAGGATGCAGCCCTCGGTCCCCTCAGGCAACGTCTCCGACCAAGACACCCGCGTGAAGATATCGCTCTCGGGAGCTAAGCTGGCTAGCTGACGTTCGACCAGGGCCGGGCTTGCCTCGACGATAGTGTAGGCCAGGGCCCGGAAGAAGTCCGGCTGCGCCCGACGGGCCCAGCGTAGCAGGTGCCGGCAAAGGGCGCCGGTGCCCGCGCCTGCCTCGACCACCTGGAAACCTCCTGGCCGGCCGAGGATGTCCCACATCTTCCTTAGCTGCCGCCCGACTAGCGCCCCGAAGATGGGGCTTACCTCAGGGCTCGTCAGGTAGTCGCCGCCGCGGCCCATCTTCTCTCGCGGCGAACAGTAGTACCCCAGTTGCGGGTGATAGAGGGCCAGGGCCATGAACTCCCGGAAGGTGACCGGTCCTTGCTGCTGGATCCGGGCGACGATCGCCTCTTTGAGCGCCTCGTTCTCGGTGCTGGACTCGAATTCGCTGGGCACGGGTCTATCCTACCAATCGAGGCGCGCCCCATCCAGCCGGTGCGCTGTTTCTTGTTATATGGTAGACTTTTGAGGATCGAAAATATTTGTATTGAGGGCAAGGGAAAATGGACGAGCCGAGCTTGCGTGAAGAAGCCTTTCTCCTCTTCAGACGAGTCTTGGCGCGCTCCGACCCGGGCCGGCTGGAGGCCTGGGCGCACCTGGGCCTGAGCATGACCCAGCTGCGGGTTCTGTTCATCCTCCGCGCCGAGGAGGGCCTCTCGGCGGGGACTTTGGCGGAGCGCCTCAGCGTCACACCCTCTACGCTGACCCGCATCATGGACCGCCTGGTGGGAAACGATCTCGTGCGACGTGAGGTGGACGACGACGACCGGCGTCTGGTCCGCCATTATCTGACTGCCACTGGCCTGCGGACCGTGGAAGAGATGGAACGCACGGGCCGGGCACGTATGAACCAGATCTTCGGCCGCCTCAGCGAGGCCGAGCTGGAGCGGTTGGTCCTGGCGCTGCGCGACCTGGCCGCCGCCGCCGAGGCGGTGGAGGCGGAGGAGGGTCGAGAGGTGAAGGTGTAGAATGGCCGCCGCGGTCCAGCCCGGGGTTCGCTCCTTTTCCCAGATGAGCACCCGTACCAAGGTGATCATCATGGCCGGTACGCTCCTGGGGCTGTTCACATCGGCCATGGACCAGACAGTGGTCGGAACGTCCATGCCGCGCATCGTGGGGGACCTGGGCGGATTCGGCCTGTTCAGCTGGGTGGGCACAGGCTTTATGCTCGCCGCCACCACGACTGTTCCTATCGTCGGAAAACTCACCGATATCTTTGGGCGCAAGCCCTTCTACATGGCGGGGATATTCATCCTCATTCTAGGTTCCGCCCTGGCCGGCTCTTCTCAGAACATCGAACAGCTCATCGCCTTCCGTGTTGTGCAAGGGCTGGGCGCCGGCATGATCATGGGCATCGCCTTCGCCATCATCGGCGACGTCTTCCCCCCGGCCGAGCGCGGCAAGTGGGCGGGCCTCATGTCGGGGGTGTTCGCCGGGGCCAGCGTCATCGGCCCCCTCATCGGCGGCACCCTGACGGACCATGCCCACTGGCGCTGGGTCTTCTACGTCAATCTGCCGCTGGGGACTATAGCCCTCTTAGTTCTGTTCTTCGGCATGCCGTACATCCGGCCCGTCGCTCGCCCCAAGCTGGACTATCGCGGCATCTTCCTGCTGATGGCCACGGTCGTCCCCATGCTTCTCGCCTTCTCCTGGGCCGGCAGCCGCTACGGATGGGCGTCTACGCAGATCATCGGTCTCCTTTCCTGGGCTGCCATTGGCGTCGTCGTCTTCACCTACGCCGAATTACGCGCCGAGGAACCGCTGCTGCCAATGTCCCTCTTCCGCAACCGCATCTTCACGGTGTCGGCTCTGGTGACTCTGGTTACCGGAGTGGGCATGTTCGGCAGCCTGTTCTACATCCCGCTGTTCGTCCAGGGGGTCATCGGCCGCTCCGCCACCAACTCCGGGATCGTTACCATGCCCATGATGATTGCCATGGCGATCTCCAGCGCTATCGCCGGCCAGATAATGTCCCGGATCGGACGCTACCGCGTCCTCGGCACTTTTGGCCTGCTGGTGATGGTGGCCGGCATGTTCCTGCTCTCGCGCATGGACGCCAACTCCACCAGCAGCGAGGCGACGCAAGGCATGGTCGTCCTCGGCATAGGCCTCGGGTTGTCCATGCCCCTGTTCATGCTGGCCGTCCAGAATGCCGTCCCCTATCGCTTTATGGGGATCTCCACGTCCACCATGCAGTTCCTGCGCTCCGTCGGCGGGACGATGGGCGTCGCTATCATGTTCTCCCTGATCCAGCGGCAGTACTCCACGGGCCTTCAGGCCAGCGTCCCTGAGGCCGTCCGGTCACAGCCCAAGTTCATGGCTGCGCTCAAGGACCCCCAGTTCTTGCTGAACCAGCAGGCCTTTGCCCAGACCAGGGATGCCTTCAACTCCTTTGGTGCACAGGGAGGCGCGCTGTTCCAGCAGACGCTTCAGGGGGTGAAACAAGCCCTGGCCTCCGGCATCGCCGATGCGTTCTTCATCTCCGTATTCGTGGTAGCTGCGGCCGTCGTTATCGGCGTCTTCATGAAAGAGGTTCCCCTGCGCAAGGTCCACTACATCGACGAGGAAGAGCCCGTCCTGGGCTTGTCGAAGGGGCCGGCCCTGGCCCCCATGGCTGGTCGGGCCAACGGCCCCGTTGCCGCCGGCGCTGTGGCCCTGGCCCGGACTTCGGTGGCCAGCCCCCCTCGGTCGCGCCTTCAATCCCTCTCCCTGGGCCTGCTTATCGCTGCCTCCTTGGGCCTTCTGGCCTTGGTGCTCCGGCGCAACGGCCGGCGGTCGTAGGCCCCAACCTTCGCCTTGCCGCCGCCTGACGGCAGGGAATATCATCGGCTTGAGCTCTCTGCGCCTGCCCGAGGGCAGGTCGGGTTTGCTGGAGAGGAGCGTCGCTTGCGGTTCCGGGCAGTCCCGGCCCTGGCTGTTATGGCCTTGGTATTCCTGTTCCTGGCTTGTGGCCAGGGCAATGAACTAATCCTGGCCACGACGACCAGCACCCAGGACAGCGGCCTCCTCGATACGCTTATCCCCCTGTTCGAACAGCAGACCGGTTACCACGTGAAGACCATCGCCGTAGGCTCCGGACAGGCCCTCCGAATGGGCGAACAGGGCGAGGCGGATGTCCTCCTGGTGCACTCCCCTGAGGCAGAAGAGGCTTTCATGGCGGCCGGACACGGCGTCGACCGACGTCTGGTCATGCACAACGACTTCATCATCGTCGGCCCTGCCGCTGACCCGGCCGGCATCTCCGGCCTCAAGAGCGCCTCCGAGGCTCTGGCGAAGATATCGCAGGCCGGCTCACTGTTCCTCAGTCGGGGCGATAACTCCGGCACAAACGCCCTCGAGCTGAAGCTTTGGAAGGTCGCTGGCGTCGCCCCATCCGGCTCCTGGTATCAGGAGACCGGCCAGGGCATGGGCCAGACCTTGGTCATCGCCAGCGATAAGCGGGGCTACACCCTGAGCGACCGCGGCACGTTTCTCGCGCAACATCAGAAATTGGACCTCGCTGTCCTGGTGGAGGGCGACCCCGGCCTGTTCAACGTTTATCACGTCATAGTTGTCAACCCCAGCCAGCACCCCCAGGTCAACGTGGAAGGCGCCCGCTCATTCGCCCGGTTCGTAACCTCCACTGCCATCCAAGATATTATCCGAAGCTTCGGGGCCGACCGCGTCGGCCAGCCTCTGTTCGTCCCCGACGCCTTCATAGAGTCCACTCCCGGCATGGAGGCCCAGCCCTAGCCGATGCGTTTGGGTCGGGCACTGCTCCTCTGGGGGGCAGCCCTTGCCCTCCTACCGCTTCTGCTGACTGCTTGCGGCGGTGGCGACCGCCTGCTGCTGGGAGCCACCACCAGCCTTCAGGACACGGGCATCCTGGACGAACTGGTGCGTGGCTTCGAGAAGGAGAGCGGCCGGGACGTCACGTATGTGGTGGCTGGGTCCGACCAGGTGCTTGAGCTGGCCCGTCGCGGCGAGGTCGATGTTCTCATTACCCATTCGCCTGACGCCGAACAGCAGCTGGTCGCCGCCGGCGAGGTCATCGACCGACGTCCCGTCATGGAGAACCAGTTCCTGGTCGCCGGGCCGCCGGACGACCGTTCAGGCGTGAAGGGTGCCCAGACAGCCGCGCAGGCGTTCCAGCGTATCGCCAACTCCAGGCACGCGTTCGTCAGCCGGGGCGACGGATCCGGCACTAACAAGCGCGAGCTGGTGATCTGGCAGAAGGCTGGCATAGACCCGCAGGGCCAGCCCTGGTACCAGGAGTCCGCCACCGGACAGGGCCAGAACCTCTTGATCGCCAGCGACAAGGGCGCGTACACCCTGGTGGACAGCGCCACCTTCCAAGTCTTCCGGGACAGGGTCCAGCTCATCGACTACGTCGTCGACCAGGAGGCGCCTAATCTCTACTCTGTGATGCGCGTCAATCCCGACAAGCATACCGGCGTGCACGACGAGGCGGCCCGCGCCTTCGCCGATTTCGTGACCTCACCTCAGGGACAGCAGCTTATCCAGCAGTTCGGCCGCGACAAGTACGGCGAGAGCATCTTCCTGCCGGCGTCCGTTGGTGTCAGCGCCGGCAGCCCCACCCCTAACCGTTAGGAGGCAGCCATGGAGTTGATCTGGGATGGCATCCGCGAGGCGTTCCGCCTCATCTTCACGGGCAACGGTGAGGTGTACCAGATAACCTTCCTTTCCTTGATGGTTTCCAGCCTTGCCACGGGGATCGCGCTGGTCATTGGCCTCAGCATCGCCACTTTTCTGGCCTTCAAGGCCCCGCCGGGCCGCACTCTGGCCCTCAGCTTCCTGAACTCCGGCATGGCCCTGCCGCCGGTCGTCGTCGGTCTCGTGGTCGCTGTCTTGCTCTGGCGGACGGGCCCCCTCGGCTCCCTGCACCTCCTCTACTCCCCTGCGGCCATCGTCATCGCCCAGGCCGTCATCGCCACGCCTGTGGTCACAGCCCTCAGCGCGGCCGCTCTCCAGAGCCTGCACCCCAAGCTCAGGCTCCAGGTGCTCGCCCTTGGCGCCTCCCGCTGGCAGGCCGCCTGGCTCCTCTTCCGCGAAGCCCGCCTGGCCCTTTTGGCGGCGGTCATGGCCGGCTTCGGAGCCGCCATCTCCGAGGTCGGCGCCACCATCATGGTGGGCGGCAACATCAAGGGCTCCACGCGCACCCTCACTTCCGGCACCGTCCTCAAGGTCAGCCAGGGCGATTTCGAGGGGGCAATGGCGCTCTCCTTCATCCTGCTGGCCCTCATCTACGCGGTCACCTTGGTCCTCACCGTCGCCCAGCAGAGGAGGCCCTCTTCGTGAACCCTTCGGCAGGCTCAGGGGCGGCCCAGGCCAAGCTGGGTCTGCGGGATATCGTTGTTGAGCGCGCTGGGCGTCCGATATTGGAGGTCCAGTCGTTGGATGTCTTCCCCGGCGAAGTCCTGGCTGTCGTGGGGCCCAACGGCGCCGGTAAGAGCACCCTCCTCCACGTGATGGCCTTGCTGGAGCAGCCCACCCGCGGCCACGTCCTGTTCGACGGCCAGCCGCTGAGCGGCAGCTACCTCGCCCACCGGCGCCGCATCGCTGTCGTCTTCCAAGAGGCCCTCCTTCTTGACACCACCGTCGAGGGCAACGTGCGCTCTGGACTCGCCCTGCGGGGCGTCCCCCGCGACCAGCAGCAGCCGCGCGCGTCCAAGTGGCTGGAGCGCTTCGGCATCGCCGGACTGGCCCGGCGATCCGCTCGCACGCTTTCCGGCGGCGAGGCCCAGCGGGCCAGCCTGGCCCGTGCCCTGGTTCTGGAGCCGGAGGCGCTCCTCCTAGACGAACCCTTCGCCGCCCTGGACACGCCCAGCCGCGACGCCCTCATCGACGACCTGGACCGCGCTCTGGCCCAGACCAACGCCGCCACAGTGTTCGTCACCCACGACCGGGCCGAGGCGCTGCGCCTGGGCCATCGCCTGGCTGTCCTCATCGGTGGCCGGATACGCCAGGTGGGGACGCCGGAGGAGGTGTTCGCCGGCCCCGTCGATGAGGAGGTGGCGGCCTTCGTGGGGATCGAGACCATCGCCCCCGGCCGCGTCCGCTCCCTGGAGGGAGGCCTGGCCTTGGTCGACGTCGCCGGCGAGGTTGTGGAGGCGGCTGTCGCCGCCGACCCAGGCTCCGATGTCCTGGTCTGTCTGCGCCCCGAAGACCTGGTGCTGAGCCCGGCCCAGGATCATGCCGACCCGACCAGCGCCCGCAACCGTTTGCCGGCGGTGGTGCGCCGCATCCTCCCCGCCGGCCCCCACGCCCGCGTCGAGCTTGACGCCGGGTTCGGCATGGTAGCCCTCATCACCAAACAGTCGCTGGCGGCGCTCTGCCTCGCCCCCGGTAGCCGCGTGGTA
>Ga0105164_10000721_pt1 | contig 22310 bp, 20 predicted proteins | sample VDWuncwatermetaG_FD_89674 | JGI IMG/M metagenome (GOLD analysis project Ga0105164, IMG submission 89674) | Wastewater microbial communities from Netherlands to study Microbial Dark Matter (Phase II) - VDW unchlorinated drinking water | ecosystem: Environmental > Aquatic > Freshwater > Drinking...
AGCATCAACCCCGCGTGATCTATAGAATTCCTCTTCAAATTTAAAAAGTACGATCATCTTATGTACATATCTGGCGATTGACTTTAAACGGCCCGGCCTTGAGGCCCAGACTTGAGGGCTGACGTAGTAGATCACCGGGATGTTTTTATTTATCGCTTTTGCCAGGCGGAGGTTGAAGCCGGAGAAGTCCACCAGGATTATAGCCGCGGGTTTTTTTCCCTCAATTTTGTGCAGGATAAGATTTTTGAGGGCGAAGAAGCGGGGGAGCTTAATAAGAACGTCAAAAAGGCCGAAGGCGCCAAGCTCTTTTATATCCTGCCAGATCTCAACGCCTTGGCCGCGCAGGCACATGCCCCCAACGCCGGAGATCGCAAGCGTTGGCTCGATCTTTAACAGGGCTGCGGCAAGGTTGCCGGCATGCAAATCGCCGGATGCCTCTCCGCAGACGATTATTATATTTTTTTGTTCCATATCTGGTCGCGGATCGTAATGGCCACTGCCAGCGCTTCTCTTGCGGTTTTGCCTGAGACCAGCGGTTGGGCGCCGGTAGCGGCACATTCAAGGAAAGATTCCAGTTCTTTTTTCAGGGGTTCAACTTTCTCGATCGGCAGGTCGGTTTTCTTGATGGCCAGGCCTTCTTTAGTGTATACGCAGGCTTTCGCGTCTTTATAATCCAGGGAAATGTAGGTATTTTCCTGAAAAATGCGTATCTTGCGCATTACTTCGTCAGAGACGCGGCTGGCGGTCAGGTTTGCCACACAGCCGTCGACAAAAGTGATCCGGGCGTTGGCGATGTCCTCGAATTGGGTGAGTACGCTGACGCCGACTGACTCAATCTTTTTGATCTTCGCCCGTACTAATCCCAGGATGATATCTATATCGTGGATCATGATGTCTAAGACAGCGCCAACGTCGAGCGAGCGGTTGGGAAAAGGACTCAAGCGGTGGCATTCAATAAATTTCGGCTCTTTGATGATTTTTTGGGTGGCGGAAAACGCGGAGTTAAAACGTTCAATATGGCCGACCTGCAGGATGGTTTTTCCGGCGGCCGCAGTTTTTATCAGTTCGTCGGCTTCTTTGAGGTTTGAAGTAAAGGGTTTTTCCACCAGGACCGGGATGCCGTGTTTCAAGAAGAATAGGGTGATCTTGTGGTGGAGGTTGGTGGGTACGGCAACGCTTAGCGCGTCAACTTTTCCCAGGATTTGGGTATAGTCTGAGTATGCACTGACGCCTAAATTAGAGGATATTTCCTGCAGGCGCGTAGGATCCGTGTCGCAGACCGCTGCCAGCGTGCAATTCGGGCTTTCCTTATATATGCGGGCATGGATGCTGCCCAGGCGGCCTACGCCGATCACCGCAACTTTGAGTTTATTCATAAAAAGATGATATCAAATCACTCGACAAAAGTCAATGCGTATGATATATTACAACTTCATTTTGTAGGGGCGGGTTTCAAACCCGCCCCTACAAGGACGTGTTTAAATTGGAGAAGGGATAAAAGATGAAGGATTACTTGAAGTTACTGAGATTTGTTAAACCCTACTGGGGCAGGTTTTTAATTGCCGGGGTATGTATGGGCTTTTCCGCTATTTTTGACGGGGCACAGCTGGCGATGATCGTGCCGCTGGCGGATAAGGTGCTGACCAACAAAAAAATCATCATCCCCACGAAATTACCGGATTTTTTGGCGAATTTCGTTGACAAGATCAATAATACCCCGCCGGAAACGCTTTTGGTCTATATGTCCGTTTCTGTGCTGGTTCTTTTTGTTCTAAAGGGCCTGTTCGGATTTTTGCAGAGCTATCTAATGTCGGATATCGGACAGACGGTAATTAAAGACATCCGCGAAAAGCTCTATGCCAAGATGCACACGCTTTCCCTGGAGTATTTTACCCATAAACGCGGGGGAGAGCTTATTTCGCGTATCACCAACGACGTCAGGATCGTGGAAAACGCGGTGATCTACGGCTCTACGGATTTGGTGTATCAGAGCCTGCAGGTGGTAATATTTTTATGCCTGTCGTTCTTTATCTATTTTAAAATGGCGTTGATCACGGTGATCCTGGTACCCTTGATTACTTTGCCTATCGCCAGGATGGGCAAGCTCTTAAGAAAACTCTCCCGGCGTTCGCAGGAAAAAATGGCGGACATTAATTCGCTGCTCTATGAGACCATTTCGGGCACGCGCATCGTCAAGGCCTTTAATATGGAGGATTATGAAATACAGAAGTTTAAACGCATAAATTTTGATTATTACAAGATCTCGATGAAGTCGATCATGCGCCTTTTGATCTTGAGCCCGATCACCGAATTCCTGGGTTGTATTGCCGGGGTGTCGGTATTTTTCTGGGGCGGCAAACAGGTCATCGCCGGGACCTTATCCTTCGGCGTCTTTGGCCTGTTTTTGGGTTCATTATTATCGGTGATCAGGCCGTTCAAGAAATTGAGCCAGGTGCATTCGCTCAACCAGCAGGCAGTGGCTGCCAGTGAACGCATCTATGAAGTGCTGGAGACTAATCCTACCGTAGTGGAACAGCCGCAAGCGCTGCAATTAGAAGGCTTCAACAGCAAAATCGTTTTTGAGGACATCTGGTTTAATTACGGAGAGCATCCGGTGCTCAAGGGCGTGGGCCTGGACGTCGCCAAAGGCGAGGTCCTGGCCATTGTCGGCCTCAGCGGCACGGGTAAAAGTACGTTATTGGACCTGATCCCGCGTTTTTATGATCCCAAAAAAGGCCGGATCTTGATAGACGGCACAGATATAAAGACAGTGACATTTAGTTCGTTGCGCCGGCAGATCGGCATAGTGACCCAGGAGACCATTCTTTTTAACGATACGATCAGGGCCAATATCGCCTACGGCAGGCCGGGTGCCGCGCAGGAAGATATAGAAAACGCGGCTGTGCAGGCTTATGCCCATGATTTTATTCTGCGCTTGCCCGGAGGTTACGATACGGTTATCGGCGATCGCGGGATGAAGCTTTCCGGAGGCGAGCGCCAGCGCATTGCCATTGCCCGGGCCTTGTTGAAAAATCCGTCGATCTTACTATTGGATGAAGCCACTTCGCAACTGGATTCTGAAGCCGAGCGCCTGGTCCAAGAGGCATTAGATAGGCTAATGCAGGGCAGGACAGTGCTTTTGGTTGCACACCGGCTTTCCACGGTGAGGAACGCGCACAGGATCATTGTGCTGGATAAGGGGCGGATCGTCCAGCTTGGCAGCCACGCCAAGCTCCTGGAAACAGACGGCCTTTACCGGCGCCTGTACCAGATGCAGGAACTGCAAAAATAATTGCATATTTAAATAAATGTGTTATAATTTACAAACTACGCTCTTTTGGTTATCCGCAAGGGTAATAACAACGATTATATTGATTAAATCTGAGATTCAAAGCGTCAAACCCGGGATTTAGGCGGTTTTTGCGGCTGGGACGTGCCTGTTTTGACACATGTGGCGGCAGTCAATGCAGGTATTCTAAACGCCGCCACAGTGTCAACCTGGAGTCGTGAATAAGCGAAGGGTTGAATATCCAACAAGGAGGATCACACAAGTGCCATCTGAATTAATCAAGCAGTTACTCGAAGCTGGGGTGCATTTTGGGCATCAGACCAAGCGCTGGAATCCCAAAATGAAAAAATTTATCTTCGGCGCGCGCAGCGGGATCTATATCATTGACCTGGAAAAGACCGAGGAGTGTATTAATAAGGCCAGGGACTACCTGATGGAGATCACCTCAAAAGGCGAATCCGTGCTTTTTGTGGGGACCAAGAAGCAGGCCCAGGAGGTAATGCTGCAGGAGGCGCTGCGCTCGGGGATGTATTACGTCACCGAGCGTTGGCCGGGCGGGTTATTGACCAATATGGCCACCATAAAAAAGAGCATCAACCGTTTGAAGGCCATAGAAAAGATGCGCGAAGACGGCACTTTTGAAAAACTTACCAAAAAAGAGGTCGCGCGCCTGGAAAAAGAACTGGCTAAGCTGAACAAGAATTTTTCCGGTATCGTGAAAATGGAACGTATGCCCAGGGCCATCTTTATCGTGGATACTAAGAAGGAAGAGACCGCGGTGCGCGAAGCCAACAGGTTGTCAATTCCCATCATTGCGCTAATTGACACTAATTCCAATCCCGATTTAGTGGCATATCCCATCCCCGGCAACGACGATGCCACCAAGTCCATACAGGCGGTGGCCAAGATCCTGACTGATACTATCATGGAAGGCAGAAAAAAATTCCTTTCTTACCTGGCAAAGGATACCGTGGTCGCCAAAGACGAGGCTCCGCAGGAAAAGCCATTGGGCGCCGATGACGAAGAGGTCAAGATAAAGGAAATCGAAGAGATAGTGGAAGAGGCGCAGCCGCAGGTTGAAGATGCCAAGTCCGCCAAGAAAGGGCGCGTGAAACCCGCCGTAGACGATCGTCTGAAGCCTAAGAAAAAGATATAATTTTCAAATATACCGTAGGGACAGCATAATATGCTGTCCCTACAGAAAACAGAAACGCGTAAAATCAACATCATATCTGGACAAGAAAGGAATTCTAAGTGAAGATATCACTGGAAACAATCAAAGAATTAAGAGAAATGACCTGCGCCTCTGTGGCGCATTGCAAAAAAGCGCTTGAGGAAACAGGCGGAGATATAAAAAAAGCGGCAATCCTTTTGCGTAAGCAGGGGCTGGAGATCGCGGCCATTAAGCAGTCCCGAGCCGCTAAAGAAGGAAGAGTAGAGGCTTATATACATCACGGTAATAAAATAGGCGTTTTACTGGAGGTTAATTGCGAGTCGGATTTTGTGGCGCGCAACAGCGATTTTCAGCAGTTCACTAAGGATGTGGCTATGCAGATAGCAGCCACTAGCCCCGCGTATATCAAGCGCGATGAAGTCCCTGCCGATGTTTTGGAACAGGAGAAGAATAAGGAAGATTTTATCAAGAGCAGCTGCCTCTTGGAACAACCTTTTGTAAAAGACACAAGCTTGACCATAAATGATTACCTCGGCACTATCGTCGCCAAGATAGGCGAAAACATCGTAGTCCGCAGGTTCACCCGCTATAAGATCGGCGAATAATAATGGCACATTCGGTTTACAAGAGAATAGTCCTGAAGCTAAGCGGCGAATCGCTGCAGGGCAGAAGGCCTCATGGCATTGACCATGCGGTGCTGGTTTCTATCGCCCGGCAGATCAAAGAGATCCGTGATTTAAGGGTTGACGTAGCCGTAGTCTTAGGCGGCGGAAATATTTTCCGCGGCCAGGAAAATACCGGCTCGCGCGGCCTGGATATGGACCGCTCGGTCGCCGACTATATGGGAATGCTTTCTACGTTAATAAACAGCCTGGCGTTGCAGGATGTCTTGGAAAAGCAGGGTATGCCGACCAGGGTAATGACCGCTATTGACATGGAACGTATCGCAGAACCCTATATCAGGAGAAGAGCCATTCGGCATTTAGAAAAAGGCCGGATTGTAATTTTTGCTGCCGGAACAGGCAACCCTTATTTTACGACCGATACCGCGGCGGCCCTGCGGGCGATGGAGATAAGCGCCGACGCCATATTAAAGGCTACGCGGGTTGACGGTGTTTATTCCGCCGATCCTTTGAAAGTAAAGAACGCGCGGAAATTTAGCAGGTTAAAATATATCGACGTGCTAAAGCGCGGCCTCAAGGTCATGGATGCCACGGCAATCAGCCTGTGCATGGACAATAAATTGCCCATAGTGGTGTTTAATCTGACCAAAGAAGGCAATATCAAGCGTGTCATTACCGGCGAAAAGATAGGCACGATTGTAAGTTAGGGGGGGGAGCCATGACTATAAAAGAAAACCTGCACGCTAGTGAAGAAAAATTGAAGAAATCAATAGAGGCGCTGATGCGCGAATTCTCGGAAGTCAGGACCGGCAGGGCCAGTCCCCATCTAGTGGAAGGTTTACACGTTGACTATTATGGTACACCTACGCTGTTGAAACAGCTGGCTTCTATTTCGGTCCCGGATGCGCATCTTATCACTATTCAACCCTGGGATAAGGCGGCGATACCGGAAATAGAAAAAGCGATCATGAAGTCCAGTTTGGGCGTTAATCCTTCTAACGATGGAAAAACGATCCGGATTTCCATTCCGCAATTGTCCCAACAGAGGCGCGAAGAACTGGTCAAAGTCATCCACGGCATGGGTGAAAACGGCAGGGTCTCGCTTCGGACCATCCGCCGGGATGCCAAAGAGTGTATAGAGAAAATGGAGAAGGATAAGCTCGTTTCCGAGGACAATAAGTTCAGGGGTATCGACGAACTGCAGAAGATAGTGGATAAATATACAGCCAAGGTCGAAGAGCTGCTCAAGGCCAAAGAGAAAGAAGTATTGGAGTCATAGTTCTTTTTTAATTCGGGCCTCTAGCTCATCTGGTAGAGCACCACCCCTTTAAGGTGGCTGTGCCGCGTTCGAGTCGCGGGAGGCTCATTCTTCTTCGCTCTTCTACAAGTAAAGCAATGGTAGAGCTTCGAAGCAATGAATTCATGCATCGAAGAAGAATGCTGATGTTCTAAGTTCGCAAATTCTTCGGTTACCAATAGCGCGGACGTGGTGGAATGGCAGACACGATAGCCTTAGGAGCTATTGGGGCAACCCATGGGGGTTCAAGTCCCTCCGTCCGCATTTTTTGTGCGGATAATTAAAAGAGCATTGTTCTTTAAGCATCGATTAAGCTATAGCGAATGACGCGGGAGTGGCTCAGTTGGTAGAGCGCAACCTTGCCAAGGTTGATGTCGCGGGTTCGAACCCCGTCTCCCGCTTTTTTAACAAAATCCAAACATCAAAATCATCATAGGTAAGGGTTAACCGCAGAAAAGGAGAAAAAAAGATGCAGATAATGGATTTCCTCGCTAAAAAAGCCATCGTCGCCGACATAAAGAGCGTCAAAAAAGAAGACGTCATTAAAGAGCTGGTAGACGCTTTGATCAATGCTGAAGAGATCGAGAAACGCAGCCGTAATAAACTCACCGAAGCCCTGATGAGCAGGGAGTCATTGGGGTCGACCGCTATCGGCCAGGGTATCGCTATTCCTCACGCCAAGTGTGACTGCGTATCTAAATTGATCGCGGCCTTCGGCCTTTCCAAAAAAGGCGTGGATTTTGATTCGCTCGACGGGGAGCCGGCACACATATTCTTTTTACTGGTGGCCCCGCAGGATTCCGCAGGCCCCCACTTAAAGGCCCTGGCGCGGATCTCGCGCCTCTTAAAAGACAAATATTTTCGCGACAGCCTGCGCGCATGCAGTGACGATAAGGCAATAATAAAAATAATCAGCGCCGAAGACGAAAAGAAAGTCTGACACCGCGCGATGGAAAACAAGGTTTATAATACCTTCAAGTGGCTCTACCCCGGTATCGGGATCAAGCGCTGGGTCGGCTTAAGCGCCTTTGGCGTGATCCTGCTTGTTTTAGGTACGGGCTACCTTAGTCTTGAGGAATCCTGGGCGCTGAAGACTCTGGATGCGGTGATCATTGTATCGGGGATCATAGTCTTGATCCTGGGGATCAAGATGATGATCCGTGCCTTTATCGCAGTATTTATGCCGTCGTCAAAAGAAGGTGTGCTGGTAGACATCTTTTACAAGAAGAAACACTTAAGCCGCGGGCCAAAGATCGTTACAGTAGGCGGGGGCACGGGCCTGTCGGTTTTACTGCGCGGACTTAAGGAATATACTTCCAATATATCAGCTATAGTTACAGTGGCCGACAGTGGCGGATCCTCGGGCCGGCTGAGGCAGCAGTTTGACATATTGCCTCCGGGAGACATCCGTAACTGCCTTGTGGCGTTGGCCGATGCGCCGACTTTGATGCGCGATCTTTTTCAGTTCAGATTTGACGCCAATTCGGAATTCCACGGCCATAATTTCGGTAACCTCTTTATTACGGTAATGACGCGGCTTACCGGAGATTTTGAAAAGGCGATCAAAGAGACCAGTAAGGTCCTGGCATTAAGAGGGCAGGTTATTCCCTCAAGCCTTGAAAGCGTGACACTTGTAGCACAACATAAAGATGGCTCTCTAACGCACGGGGAAGATAAGATCCCTAAGGCCAACCGGCCGATAGAAAAAGTGTTTCTTGACCCGCAGAAACCGCGAGGCACCCCGGATGCCATCAAGGCGATAAAAGAGGCGCAGGTTATTATTCTTGGGCCCGGTTCGCTTTATACCAGTATCGTACCGAACATCCTGATAAAAGAGATCTGTGATGCGATAGTATCAAGCTCTGCGGTAAAAGTCTATGTCTGTAACGTGATGACCCAACCCGGGGAGACCGACAGTTACAGCGCTTCAGACCACATAAAAGCGCTTGTGGCTCACGGCCATCCGCGCACGCTTGATTACTGCCTGATAAACACCGGGGAGATCCCGGCCGAAATCCTTAAGCGTTACGCCGGAGAAAATTCATACGCGGTTATAAACGACAGGAAAAAAATAGAAAATATGGGTTACCGGGTGATTGAAGAAGATTTCAGCATAGTTGAAGACGGCGTAGTCCGGCACAGCCCGGTGAAATTAGCCAGGATCATTATTGGTTTTATTGAAGAAATATAGCTTAGGCTTAGACCTATGACACTATTAAGAAAAAAGTTGATCGTTAAAAACAAACAGGGCCTGCATGCGCGTCCTGCGGCACTTTTCGTGCAACTGGCCAATAAATTTGACGCCCGTATCACCGTCAGGCGCGACGAAGAGGAAGTAAACGGCAAGTCTATCATGGGGATCCTCATGCTTGGGGCGGAGAAAGGCAGCGCTATAATCATCGAGGCTGATGGCGAAGACGCGGATGCTGCCATGTTGGAACTGGAGAAGATCATCACCAGCGAGGAAGAGAAATGATCAAGCTAAAAGGCATAGCCGCGGCAAGCGGCATCAGCATCGGGCTCGCCTTTAAATTAGGCAAAGAGGAATTTGTCATCCCTAAGGACGCTATCAATAAGGATGATATTGCAACTCAAATCCAGCTTTTTGAAGAAGCGTTGATCAAGACACGCCGCGAGATCATAGAACTGCAGAAGAGGATCTCCGCTGAAATGGGCCAGGAAGAGGCGCAGATCTTTGACGCGCACTTATTGGTGCTGGAGGACCGCATGCTTATTGAAGAGGTCATCTCCAGGCTCAAGCGCGAACACCTAAACGTCGCCTACATATTTTCCGAGGTCCTGAAAAAATATATCAGCGTTTTTTCTAAAATTGAAGACGAATACCTCAAAGAGCGTATTGCAGACATAAACGACGTCGGCAAGAGAATATTGCGCCATCTCCTGGGCAAGGAGCGTAGGACGATTTCCGCATCGGGCGAGAAAATGATCATTGTCGCCCATGACCTCTCGCCATCGGACACGGCGGCAATGCATAAACAGAACGTCGCGGCCTTTGTTACCGACGTCGGCGGCAAGACAAGCCACACCGCTATCATGGCCAAGGCCCTGGAGATTCCCGCGGTTGTCGGCGTCGAAGGCGTTACCGCTAAGGTCAACCCTAATGATACCTTGATCGTAGACGGCAGCTCCGGAATTGTTATCATCAATCCGGACAAAGACACCCTGCGCGCCTATGGTAAAGAAAAAGAAAAATTAAGGGGTGTTACCGCAGGGTTCTACTCCGCTAAGGACCTGCCCGCGGTGACCACAGACGGCAAGACCGTAGAAATTAACGGCAATATAGAATTTCCCGAGGAGGTCCCTTCGGTAAAACTCCACGGCGGCCACGGCATAGGGCTTTACAGGACCGAGTTTTTTTACATGAACCGCAAGGATCTGCCCACAGAGGAGGAACATTATCAGGCTTACAAATATGTCGCCGAGGAAATGAAACCGCACCCGGTAATTATCCGTACCCTGGATTTAGGCGGAGATAAATTTTTATCGCAGTTTAATATCCCGCGTGAGATGCAGCCGTTTTTGGGCTGGCGGGCGATCAGGTTTTGCCTGGCGCGTCCGGATATCTTCAAACTGCAGCTGCGGGCGATCCTGCGAGCCTCGGTACACGGTGACCTTAAACTCATGTATCCGATGATCTCGGGCCTCGAGGAATTGAGGCAGGCCAATAAAATACTCGAAGATGCCAAAGATGAGCTGAAAAAGAAAAAAGTGCCTTTTAATAACGATATCCAGGTGGGTACAATGATCGAGGTGCCCTCGGCGGCAATGACCGCCGATATCCTGGCCAAGGAAACTGATTTCTTCAGTATCGGCACCAACGATTTGATCCAATATTCGCTTGCGGTGGACCGCGCCAATGAAAAGGTGGCCTACCTTTATGATCCGGCGCACCCGGCGGTCCTGCGTTTGATAAAGAACATAATCGAGGCCGCGCACAGTAATAATATCCGTGTGGGCATGTGCGGGGAAATGGCCGGAGAGCCGCACCTGGCACTTGTACTTTTGGGCCTGGGCCTTGATGAATTCAGTATGCCGGCGCAGGTGATACCTGAGCTTAAATATATCATCCGCGCGTTAAGTTTTAAGCAGGCAAAGGAGATTTCCGACGGAGCGCTGCGGCTTTCTACCGGCAAGGAAGTGGAAAGTTACACAAAAGCAAAACTAAAGGAGATATTGAAATGATTATGGATTTGGTAAAAACATCCGGGTTAGAGATACAATTGGATGCCGCAAAGCCCGGATTGGTATTCGGTAAGGGGATAAATTTTTCAAAACCCGGTGTGCGTACGCTGGATGCGATGCGCGAAGTGCTCCTGGATAAAGATGTCTTGGAACCGCAGGAATTATATTATATGTACCGCGACGTCTACCGTGTAAGCGACAAGCTGCTGTTGGGAAGCAATAACCTGCGCTATGACGTGACGGTAATAAAGCCGGATTTCCTGGGCCGCGAATTGATGAAGACAGCCGGGCACTATCATCCGGGCAGTTATGGTGAACTATACGAGGTCCTATGCGGGCATTGTTTCTGTATGCTGCAGAGGCCTAAGCCCAACGATCATCAGTCAATCGATGAAGTCATATTGGTAGAGGCTGCCGCAGGAGAGAAGATCGTGATTCCTCCCGGGTTCGGCCATATCCTTATAAACCTGGGCCCGGAATACCTGGTTACTTCAAACTGGGTAAGCTCTCTTTTTAGTTCCGAATATGGCCTTTACAAACAGGCGGGTGGTGCGGCATACTTTATTATTAAAGCCGCGGGCAAACTGGAATTTATGCGCAACCCATATTTTAAAAAATTGCCCGAGATAAAGCTCCTGAAGCCGGCCGCGCTTATTGATAAATTTGGGTTGGCCAAGGGAAAGCCCATTTATCCGATGATCATAGAGGGCGCCGGAAAACTTGCGTTCCTGAACCGTCCGACTGATTTTGACTACGGGGATGTCTTCGTCGAGGCGGTAAAGAAAATATAAAAAATGAAGGCATTGATACTGGCGGCCGGATACGCCACCAGATTGTACCCTTTGACAAAGGAATACCCCAAGCCGCTTTTAAAGGTAAGAGGCAGGCCGATCATTGATTATATCGTGGAGAAGCTGGAGTCTGCGGAAGCTCTCAATGAGATAATCGTTGTCACCAACTCTAAATTTATCTCATTGTTTAGAAAGTGGGCCAGGGCAAAAAAGATATCAAAGCCTATCAGCCTTGTGGATGACCTGACTCAAACGCTCGAGGATCGCAGGGGTGCCATCGGCGATATGGAATTTGCCATTACCAAGAAGCGTATCAAAGACGATCTTCTGGTTATCGGCGGCGACAATCTTTTTAACGGGGACATCCGGGATTTCTTAAGTTTTGCAGGCAGCAAAGCAGGGAGTCCGGTGATCGGCGCCTACGATATCCACAATAAATCCGAAGCACGCCATTACGGCGTGATCAGGATGAACGATGAATCAAAAGTAATAGACTTTCAGGAAAAGCCAAAGAAACCGGCCTCCACGCTTGTGGCGATGTGCCTTTATTATTTTCCAAAGGGTAAACTTGGCCTCATCAGAAAATACGCGTTGGATAGGTCGACAGGCAATGACACCACGGGCTCCTATATTCACTGGCTTAAAAGCCGGGTACAGGTATACGGTTTTACTTTCGGTGGGCGCTGGTATGATATCGGCGACCATAAATTTTTAAACGAAGCCAAAAGGGATTTTAAAAACTAAAAAGGAGGAACAATGGCGGCGCGGAAACATTTTTTTACTTCTGAGTCGGTTGGAGAGGGCCATCCGGATAAACTTTGCGACCAGATATCCGATGGGGTATTAGATGAGGTCTTAAGGCAGGATCCATACGGAAGGGTCGCCTGCGAGACTTACGTTACAATGGGTTTATTGATCGTGGGTGGCGAGATCACTACCACCGCTTATGTGGATATTCCAAAATTGGCGCGTAAGATCATTGAAGGTATAGGTTATGTGCATCCGCGTTACGGCTTTGATTACCACACCTGCGCCATAATTAATACTATTAATTCTCAGTCTCCGGATATAGCCCAAGGCGTAGACAGGGGTGGAGCAGGGGACCAGGGTTTTATGGTCGGTTTTGCCTGCCGCGAAACTCCGGAATTGATGCCTTTGCCGATAATGCTGGCGCATAAATTAGTGGCGCGCACCGCCGAGGTAAGAAGAACGGGTATCTTGAAATATCTTGGCCCGGACTGCAAGTCTCAGGTGAGCGTGGAATATCATGACGGTGTTCCAAAAAGAGTGGATTCGGTGGTCGTGGCTTGCCAGCATACCGATGAAATTTTAGATGAATCAGGAGAAATGATCACCAAGAAAGCGCGCCAGGAAATGATTGAAGAAATCGCCAGGCCCGTTTTAAAAGGATTAGTGGATAAAGATACGAAATACTATGTTAATCAGACGGGAAAATTCCTTATCGGCGGACCGCAGTCAGACACCGGTATGACCGGAAGAAAGATCGTCGTGGATACCTACGGTGGTGTTGCTGCTCCCGGAGGAGGCGCCTTTTCCGGAAAAGACCCGACCAAGGTGGATCGCTCTGCCGCTTACATGGGGAGATTCGTCGCTAAGAACATCGTGGCCGCGGGGTTAGCGGACAGGTGTTTAGTGCACATCGCCTATGTTATAGGTAAGGCTGAGCCGCTTGCGGTAATGGTAGATACTTTTGGCACGTCAAAATTGTCCGAAGCAGCTCTTGCCAAATTGATCAGCGAAAATTTTGACCTGACTCCTAAAGGGATGATCAAGGAACTGGATCTTTTGCGGCCGATATATTTAAAGACCGCCTGCTACGGCCATTTCGGCAGGACCGAGCCGGAGTTCAGCTGGGAGAGCACGAACAAAGCGGCGACATTGAAGAAGGCAGCAGCTAAATTATAAAAGAGATTGTGTGTTCCGTGGGACGTAGGACGTAGGACGTAAATTCAAAGACGTCCCACGTCCAACGTCCGAGCGAACGAAGTGAGCGGACGTCCTACGTAACGCGAAAAAGGGAGGTAGCTTGGACTACGACATTAAGGATATCAAATTAGCGAAGAAAGGTGCTTTGCGTATCGAGTGGGCGTCTAACAATATGCCTGTGCTGGCATTGATCGGAGAGCGCTTTAAAAAAGAAAAGCCGCTATCCGGGCTTAAAGTCGCCGCCTGCCTGCATGTTACCACTGAAACCGGGGTGCTGATGGAGGTTTTAAAATCGGCCGGGGCAGAAGTCTTTGTCTGCGCGTCAAATCCGCTTTCTACGCAGGATGATGTGGCCGCCAGCCTGGTTTCGGATCTGGGGATCGCCTGTTTTGCTATCAAAGGCGAAGATACCGATACCTATTATAAGCATATTAACGCGGTCCTGGCCATTAAGCCCGATATTACCATGGATGACGGCGCGGATCTAGTCAGCACTATTCATCAGCGGCCGGCTCTAGAGCATAAAAATATTATAGGCGGCACAGAGGAGACCACTACCGGTGTTATCCGCCTGCGTGCGCTGGCAAAAGAAGGCAAATTGCGCTATCCGATCATTGCCGTCAACGACGCCATGACCAAACATTTATTTGATAACCGTTACGGCACGGGCCAGTCCACCGTAGACGGCATTATCCGCGCCACTAATAAATTGGTCGCAGGAAGCAATTTTGTGGTCTGCGGTTACGGCTGGTGCGGCAAGGGTGTAGCCATGCGGGCAAAGGGCCTGGGTGCTAAGGTTATCGTGGTAGAGGTTGATCCGCTGCGCGCCCTGGAAGCGACTATGGACGGTTTTGAGGCCATGCCGATAAAAGAGGCAGCTAGGTTAGGGGATATCTTTGTCACCGTTACCGGCGATATCAATGTTATCCGCGGCGAACATTTCCAGGTGATGAAAAACGGGGCAATCGTATGTAACTCCGGACATTTTAATGTGGAGCTGGAGATTTCGGCGCTGGAAAAATTGAGCAAGGCCAAGAAAGAGATCCGTGATTTTTGCGACGAATATACCTTAAAAGACGGCCGTAAGATCTATCTTTTGGGCGAAGGCCGCCTGATAAACCTGGCCGCAGCCGAAGGCCATCCGGCGCAGGTCATGGATATGTCTTTTGCCAACCAGGCGCTGGGCGCCGAGTATATGGTCAAGAGTCATAAGGAGCTGAAAAATGACGTCTATAAAGTGCCTGATGCCATTGATAGTAATATCGCGGCGCTGAAATTAGCTTCTATGGGGATAAAGATAGATACGTTGACAGCAGAACAGAAGAAATATTTATCGAGCTGGGAGATGGGAACGTAATCCGTCGTTCGTCGTTCGTAGTTCGTATATCGTAAATACAAATGCATTGCTTTTGGTTTTACGAAATACGAACGACGAACTACGAACGACGAAAAGGCAGGGTGTTTTTATGAAAAAGATCGCAGTGTTAACAACCGGGGGTGATGCTCCGGGGATGAACGCGGCAATACGCGCGGTGGTCCGTTACGGGATCTTTAAAAAATTGGAAGTAATGGGGGTCTTTCGCGGCTGGTGGGGCCTGATCAACGAGGAATTGAAGTTGTTGGATCACCGCTCAGTCTCCGGCATCATCAATCAGGGCGGTACTATTTTAAAGACCGCGCGCTGCCCGGAATTTTTTGAAGAGGAAGGCCAGCGCCGCGCGTTCGCTACCATACAAAAAAACGCTATTGACGGATTGGTAGTCATCGGCGGAAACGGCAGTTTCAAGGCGGCGCATGTATTCGGGACAAAATATAACGTGCCTTGTATCGGCGTGCCCGCATCCATTGATAACGATATAAACGGCATCGATACTACTATCGGCTCAGATACTGCCATTAATACCGCCCTTGGGGCGATTGATAATGTCCGCGACACCGCAACGAGCATGGAAAGGATATTTGTAGTCGAGGTCATGGGCCGCGATTGCGGGTTTATCGCCCTGGCCGTGGCCCTTGCCGGCGGATGCGAAGAAGTAATTATTCCTGAGAAAAAATTTGATCTTCAAGCCATCTGTCATGATATAGTCCACGCAAATATCCGGGGTAAGCTCAGTTGGATCATTGTAGTAGCTGAAGGTGCCGGTTCTGCCGAGGATATCGCCAAGAAAATAACCGAAACGACTAATCTTGAAACGCGGCCAATAGTCTTGGGGCATGTGCAGAGAGGCGGCCGGCCCACTGCCCTAAGCCGCGACCTGGCCCTGCGCCTGGCCACAGAGGCAGTAGATTGTTTATTAAGGGGAGAAAGGGATTTGGCCGTCGGCTTCTGTTGTTATAAGACCACGGTTATAGATTTTGAGACCGCGATCAAGAAAAAGGAACTTAACGTCGAGAAATTTTATACCTTGCTTAAACAAGTAACGTAATCTGTAGGGGCGGGTTTAAAACCCGCCCCTACAAAATTTGGCAAAAGGGGGGAACAACAATGGGCAGGAAGCCGCTCGATATCACTAAAATCGTCACACAACTTATAAATAGCGATGATTTGGCAGTTAAGAAACAACTGGCCAAAAAGATATTGGATATGGCCTACAAGAAAGGGATATACCCGGCCAGCATCCACGAGTTTTATATTGCCCGCGGCCGCGGCGAATTTCACGGTTTTACCGTACCGGCGATAAATTTAAGGGCTTTGACCTATGACCTGGCGCGCGCGATCTTCCGCGTAGCCATTAAAAACAATGCCGGGGCTTTCATCTTTGAGATCGCCAAGTCCGAGATGGGTTACACCGCTCAACCGCCCCTGGAATATTCTTCGGTCGTACTGGCTGCGGCGATAAAAGAAGGATACCGCGGCCCGGTGTTTATCCAAGGTGATCATTTCCAAGCTAATGCCAAAAAATTCAAGGAAGATCCGGACAAAGAGATCGCCGGCATAAGAGCCTTGATCAGCGAGTCAGTGGCAGCGGGTTTTTATAACATTGATATTGATTCTTCTACGCTGGTGGATCTCTCGAAGCCGGATGTCAAAAAACAACAGCGGGCCAATTACGAAGTCTGCGCAAAACTGACGCAATTCATCCGTCAGATCCAGCCGCGCGGCCTGAATGTTTCAGTGGGCGGTGAGATCGGCGAGGTCGGCCATCAGAATTCCACGCCCGAAGACCTGCGCGCGTTTATGGCTGGGTTCAAGGAAAAATTACGCAAAGGTTTGGTTGGTATCAGTAAGATCTCGATCCAGACCGGCACTTCACACGGCGGCGTGGTCCTGCCTGACGGCTCCATCGCCCAGGTAAAACTGGATTTTGACACATTGAGGAATCTCTCGGAGCTCTCCAGAAAAGAATTCGGCTTAGGTGGTGCGGTCCAGCACGGCGCATCAACTCTTCCCGAGGAGGCATTCCATAAATTTGCCGAGTGTGAAGCGCTGGAAGTACATCTAGCGACACAGTTCCAGAATATGATCTTTGAGAGCAAACATTTTCCGCAGGACCTCAAAGACAAGATCTACGAATGGCTCAAAGTTAATGCCGCGCAAGAATTGGCCGCGGATGAGACCGAAGAGCAATTTTTCTATAAGACGCGTAAAAAGGCCCTGGGCCCGTTTAAGAAAGAGATCATGGGCCTACCGGAGGCAACGCGCGAGGCTATAGCCGCCGAAATAGAAATTAAATTTGATTTTCTTTTCAAGCAGTTGAACGCTGTCAATAATAAGGAATTGGTGGATAAATTCGTGACCTTAAAACGCGTGATCGTGCGTAAGCGCGAAGAGCAATCCGGCGTTGTCCATGATGGCGAAGGCGCCGATTAGTTTAGGGAGAAAATATGCGCTCAGACAAGATCAAGAAAGGTTTAGAGCGGGTTCCGCATCGGGCACTTTTGCATGCTACGGGCTTGGGTAGAAAAGACTTGAGCCGGCCGTTTATCGGTGTCGCCACTTCTTTTACCGACCTTATCCCCGGGCACATCGGCATGCGCGAGCTGGAACGTTTTATCGAGCGCGGCATCTGTTACGGCGGAGGCGCGCCGTTTTTCTTCGGCGTGCCGGGTATCTGCGACGGCATTGCCATGGGCCATTTGGGCATGTGTTATCCCCTGGGCCTAAGGGAGATAATTGCCGATACCATTGAGACTGTCTGTAATGCCCATCAGCTTGACGGTATTGTCCTGTTGACCAATTGCGACAAGATCACTCCCGGTATGCTGATGGGTGCGGCACGCCTGAACATTCCGGCGATTGTGGTCACCGCAGGGCCGATGCTTTCCGGACGGCATAATCAAAGAAAATTAGCTTTTGTGCACGATACTTTTGAGGCCTTGGCTCGAGCCAAAAAGGGGCAGATCTCCGCGCGGGAATTAGAGTGCCTTGAGATGGAGGCCTGCCCGGGCGCAGGTTCTTGCCAAGGGCTCTATACCGCCAATACTATGAGTTGTTTAACTGAGACCATGGGCATGTCTTTGCCCGGATGCGCTACAGCTTTGGCAGTATCGGCGAAGAAACGCCGTATTGCACAGGCCAGCGGCGAGCGCATCGTGGAATTAGTAAAAAAGAATATCACACCGCGGCGCATCATTACCAAAGAATCCCTGGAAAACGCGATCTTTGTAGATATGGCTCTAGGCGGATCTACTAATACCGTATTGCACCTAATGGCTATTGCCCATGAAGCAGGCATAAAATTGGGCTTGGATTCATTTGATAAGATCAGCCGTAAGACCGCGCATATCACAAATATTGAGCCGGCAGGCACGCATTATATGGAAGACCTGGAATATGCAGGCGGGATTCCTGCGGTATTAAAGCGGCTGAAGGCAAAACTTAATAATACCCTTAATGTCAGCGGCCAAAGGACATTTGATATCGCCGATAAAGCCACGATCTTCGATCAGGACGTGATCCGCCCGCTGAATAAAGCATATCACAAACAGGGCGGTATCGCGGTGCTGCGCGGGAATCTTGCTCCGAATGGAGCAGTGGTAAAGCAGGCGGCGGTAAGCCCTGCGATGATGAAATTCAGCGGGCGGGCAAAAGTTTTTAATCGTGAAGAAGAAGCAATGCAGGCGATTATGGCAGGCAGGATCCATAAAGGAGAATGTGTGGTCATCCGTTATGAAGGCCCGGCAGGGGGCCCTGGTATGCGCGAGATGCTCGCGCCCACTTCAGCTATCGTGGGCCTGGGCCTGGCGGATTCCGTGGCATTGATCACCGACGGCAGATTTTCCGGAGGCACAAAAGGGCCGTGTATCGGGCATGTTTCTCCCGAGGCAAGCGCTGCAGGGCCGATCGCCATACTTAAGGACGGCGATATCATTGATATTGACATACCCGCACGAAAAATATCGGTAAGATTGAGCCCTGTTGAGATAGAAAAGAGATTCAGGCATTGGAAACCAGTGCTGCCGAAGATCAAGACCGGCTATTTGGCAAGGTATTCCAAATTAGTAAGTTCGGCGGATAAGGGAGCAATTCTAAAATGATCGGCGCGCAAATTTTGATGGAGTGCTTGAAACGCGAAGGTGTGGAGGTGATGTTCGGCTATCCCGGCGGACAGGTCCTGCCTATTTTTGACGCGCTATACGATTCGCCGATAAGATTTATCCTTACCCGCCACGAACAGGGAGCAGTGCATGCCGCAGACGGCTATGCCCGTGCCACGGGTAAAGTCGGCGTTTGCCTTGCCACCAGCGGGCCGGGTGCGACAAACCTGGTTACCGGTATTGCCAACGCCTATATGGATTCAATCCCGATAGTCGCCATTACCGGCCAGGTAAAAAGTTTCCTCATCGGTAACGACGCCTTTCAGGAAGCGGATGTTACCGGTATTACCCGGCCGATCACCAAGTATAATTTTCTGGTTAAAGACGTGCGCGACCTGGCCAAGGCCGTGCGCGAGGCCTTTTATATCGCCTCAACCGGAAGGCCCGGGCCGGTGGTGATAGACATTCCTTCGGATATCCAGCAGCAGAATACGGAATTCGTCTGGCCGGAAAAGGTGGAGATCCGCAGTTATCAACCAACCTATTTTGGCCATCCCGGACAGATAAAAAAAGCAGGGAAACTGATCTCCTTAAGCAAAAGGCCGGTGATTTATGCCGGAGGGGGGATCATCTCAAGCGGCGCCCATATTGTCCTGCGGGAGCTGGCGGAAAAAATTCAGGCTCCGGTAACCTGGACGCTGATGGGTATCGGCGGATTTCCCGCAGCACACCCGCTTGCTCTCGGTATGCTTGGTATGCACGGCACCGCTTACGCCAATCACGCTGTAACCGCAGCGGACCTGATCATCGCGGTGGGTGCGCGTTTTGACGACCGCGTAACAGGCAGGACCGATACTTTCGCCCCGACTGCAAAAATAATCCATATTGATATTGACCCGTCATCTATCAGCAAGAACACCAGGGTGGACGTGCCTATAGTCGGGGATGCCAAGAATATCTTAGGTGAGCTTTTAGAACAGGTCAAGAAAATCCCCGACACATCCGCCTGGTTAAAAGAGGTGGAGGGCCTGAAGAAAAAATATCCCTTGCGCTATAAGGACGGCGATAAAATCAAGCCGCAATACGTGGTAGAGCAGATTTGCCTTGCCACAAAGGGAGAGGCGATCATCACTACCGAAGTCGGCCAGAACCAGATGTGGGCGGCGCAGTGGTATAAGCATAACCATCCGCGCACCTTTATTTCTTCGGGGGGCTTAGGCACAATGGGGTATGGATTCCCTGCGGCAATGGGTGCCAAGGTCGGCTGCCCGGATAAGACGGTTATTGACATAGCAGGCGACGGCTCCATCCAGATGAATATCCAGGAATTGGCTACCTGCGTCTGCAATAAAATTAACGTCAAGATTGCCATATTGAATAACGGGTATCTGGGTATGGTCAGGCAGTGGCAAGAGCTTTTTTATAAAAAGCGCTATTCTCATGTCTGCATTACCAGCCCCGATTTTGTAAAACTTGCGGATAGTTACGGCGCAGTCGGCATAAAGGTTACTAAAAAAGAAGAGGTGCGCCCGGCAATAGAGAAGATGCTTTCAATTGATAATACCGTAATCGTGGATTTCCGCGTGGAGCCGGAGGAGAATGTCTATCCGATGGTGCCGGCGGGCGAGGCGATCAACAAGATGATTGAGGGCCTCGCTTAAAAAACTATAAGTTCCGTGGGACGTAGGACGTGAGGACGTAGGACGTAAAAGCAAAAAACGTCCCACGTCCAACGTCCAAGTGAGCGAAGCGAACGGACGTCCTACGTAAACGGAGTAACTATGAAACATACAATATCAGTTCTGGTTGAAAATAAATTCGGAGTTCTGGCGCGGGTTGCCGGATTATTCAGCGCCCGCGGATATAACATCGCATCTTTAGCGGTCAGCGAGACGCTGGAACCGGATATTTCCTATATGACCATTGTGGTTGAGGCCGAAGACGAGAAGATACTGGAGCAGATAAAAAAACAGCTGAACAAGCTTATTGACGTTATCACAGTCACGGATTTCACCAATAAAGAACACGTGGACAGGGAGTTGATATTAGCCAAGGTCAACTATTCTACAAAAGATAAGCTCAAATTGGAAAGTTTGTTGAACAAATACGCGGCTCATATTGTTGAGCGTAAAGGTAGCGTCGCTGTTATTGAAGCAGTGGGTAAACAGGACCAGATCAGGGAATTATTGTTGGCGTTGGATAAATTCGGAGTTAAGGAATTAGTCAGAACAGGAAGAATAGCGTTGGCATTGTAGGGGCGGGTTTGAAACCCGCCCCTACAGTACGATCACGAAAGGAGAACCACAATGCTTAAGATTTACTACGATAAAGATGCAGACTTAGAGATTTTAAAAGACAAGACAATCGCTATCATCGGCTACGGCATCCAGGGCCGCGGACAGGCGCTCTGCCTGCGCGATTCGGGATTGCGGGTGGTGGTTTCCGAGATGGCCGGCACACCTAATTATGAATTGGCCAAACAGGACGGATTTGTCCCGGTTTCCGCTGAAGAAGCAGCCAAGGCTGGAGATATCATCCAGATCTTGACCCAGGACCATGTCCAGGCCAAGGTATATAAGGAAAGCATTAAGCCGAATCTTAAAAAAGGCAAGGCGCTTTGTTTTTCTCACGGTTTTAATATCCGTTTTAAGCAGATCAAGCCGCCGAAGAATGTGGACGTGTTCATGGTCGCTCCTAAAGGCCCGGGTGCCTTGGTGCGCAGGATGTATGAAGAGGGCAAAGGTGTTCCGTCACTGGTTGCTATCTACCAGGATGCCACGGGAGATGCTCTAAAGATCGCTTTGGCTTACGCTAAAGGCTTAAGAGCCACCCGCGCCGGAGTAATTGAAACTACTTTTGATGAAGAAACCGAGACTGATCTCTTCGGAGAGCAGGCAGTGCTTTGCGGCGGAGTGACGGAGCTGATCAAGGCCGGATTTGATACGCTGGTGGATGCCGGATACCAGCCGGAGATCGCCTATTTTGAAGTCCTGCACGAGTTAAAATTGATCACCGACCTGATCCAGGAAACAGGCATCTCCGGGATGCGCCGCCGTGTTTCCAATACCGCCTGTTACGGCGACTTGACGCGCGGGCCGATGCTTATTACCGAAAAAACACGTAAGACAATGAAGAAGATCCTCAAGGAAATAAAATCCGGAAAATTCGCCCGCGAATGGATAAAAGAAAATGAAACCGGCCGCGCGAATTTTAACCGTTTGATCGAGGCGGGTGACACGCATAAGATTGAGGAAGTGGGCAAGAAGCTGCGCGAGATGATGCCCTGGATGAAAAAATAAGTAAAAAGTCAAAAGTAAAAAGGAAAAAGTTCAAGGCAAAAGCAAAAAGTTAAATCTTTAAAAGATATGTTTTGATTAGCGCTTTTAACTTCTTACTTGTAGTTTTGCCTTTTGACTTTTAACTTTTGAGTTAACATATGAAAAGAATAATAATTTTCGACACAACTTTACGCGACGGTGAACAGGCGCCGGGTGCGTCGATGTCCAGC
>Ga0105164_10000722_pt1 | contig 22262 bp, 24 predicted proteins | sample VDWuncwatermetaG_FD_89674 | JGI IMG/M metagenome (GOLD analysis project Ga0105164, IMG submission 89674) | Wastewater microbial communities from Netherlands to study Microbial Dark Matter (Phase II) - VDW unchlorinated drinking water | ecosystem: Environmental > Aquatic > Freshwater > Drinking...
GCCGATCTCTTTCATTCCATTCTTTGTGTAGAAAGGATGGTCGCACGTAGCATTAATCTGTCTTTCCGTTTCAGTAATAATATTTAAGACAATCTTTTTGGGTGCCTGCCTTAAAAACATTCGTATGTCTGTGCCATCGTGTTTTTCTTTTTCAAAATCCATGCAAATCAAACGGCGCCTGGAAAAATCTTTTTCATAATCCTTCATTTCAATTGAATATCCTAACTCATTTAAAATCAACGAGTTAGATAAGCAATTTATGTCATAGCCTACGCCGCCGGGAGAAATTACACCGCCGTTTTCTATATCTGTTGCCGCTACTCCTCCAATTGGAAAACCAAAACCCCAGTGGATATCCGGCATTGCTAAAGAGGCGTTGACAATCCCGGGCAGAAACGCCACATTAGCCACCTGCTCTGCCGCCTTGTCCCGGCGTATGTCCTTAATCATTTCCTCGTCGGCATAGATAATTCCGTCAACGCGCATGCCGGCTTTGTGTGACTTGGGTATACGCCACCTGTAGCCGTCTATTTTTTCTAACGCGCCCTGCCAGATATCAGACATCAAAAATCACCGTTGAAACAAAATTCCCTTCTTTTTGTTCAACTTTAAGTTCGTGGTAGGTCACCGCCTTTATCTCTGTTTTGAGGCGGTTTCTGTTCTCGCCAACGTGCCGGCCTATGGCCTTCGCCTTAAGGGCCGTATCGCCTATCTCTTCAATATCAAAATCAAAAAATATTATCTGTTTGGTATAAAAATGATACAGGAGCTCGCCAAGCCAGGCCACAAGCAGCTCTTCTCTATTGTCCGCCTTAATCTCTATCGGCTCTTTTATAGAGCCCTTTAGCCCGTCTAAATCAGCGATAATCTCAAACATCCCGTAGGCGGCGTTCTTGAATAATTCAGGCAGGTTTTTCCCGTAGGCCTTTATACCGATATCCGCGGTATGAGGAATAATTTCGTAGCGTTCCATTTTTACTTCGTAAAATTGAGCCGCGCAGGACTCGTTCTGCTACGCCGTACAATATGAAACATTTCGGTGCGGCTTCGCAGGAACATCGCGACTTTGTTACCCATCAGTAATTTCTACGAAGCCCCACCGGAGTTTTACATATTGAAGGGCGAAGTAGAATGAGCCGCGCAGGACTCGAACCTGCCACACCCACATTAAAAGTGTGGTGCTCTACCAGATGAGCTAGCGGCCCGGATAAACTTTATCAAACTTCCATCAGTTCTTGTTCTTTTTTGGCTAAGATACCGTCGATCTCTTTTATCTCTTTATCGGTAAGTTTCTGTGTATCTTCGATTGATTTTTTGCTTTCGTCTTCGCTTATGGTCTTGCCCTTCTCGAGGGCCTTTATTTTTTCATTTATCTCGCGGCGTATTGAGCGTATGGATACACGGCCGTCTTCAGCCATTTTCTTTATAATTTTTACAAGCTCTTCTCTTCTCTCATGGGTCAATTGCGGGATGCCGAGTTTTACCACACGGCCGTCGTTTAAAGGCGTTATGCCGATATCCGACTTTAATATCGCCTTTTCAACCTCGCCCAGTACAGAGACGTCCCACGGCTGGATAACGATCAGCTTCGGGTCCGGGGTTGAAATGCTGGCAAGCTGCTTTAACGGGGTTGGCGTACCGTAATACTCAACCTTTATGCCTTCAACCAGCGCGCTCGAGGCCCTGCCCGTCCTTATAGTATTAAATTCCCTGTGCACCGCCTCAATTGTTTTTTTCATCTTCTCGTTCGCGTCGTGCATTACTTCTTTTAAGGTAGCCATATCGTCACCCCTTCACGATTGTGCCTATGCGCTCGCCTAAAACAACCCTTTTTATATTCCCCTTTTTGTTCAGATTGAATATTATTATGGGCATATCGTTATCCATGCATAGGCTTATAGCCGTAGAGTCCATCACCTTAAGCCGTTTTTTCAATACGTCTATATATTTAAGCCGGTCAAACTTCGTGGCCTTTTTGTTGACAAAAGGGTCATCCGTATAAACGCCGTCCACCTTTGTGGCTTTTAATATTACAGCGGCGCCTATCTCGGCCGCTCTTAGCGCGGCCGCCGTATCCGTCGTAAAATAGGGGTTGCCGGTGCCGCCCACAAAAATCACAACCCTGTCTTTTTCAAGATGCCTTACCGCGCGCCGCCTTATGTATGGCTCCGCGAGGGCATGCATCTCAATGGCCGTCATAACCCTCGTAAAAACGCCTATTTTCTCCATGGCGTCCTGAAGCGCCAGGCCGTTTATAACAGTCGCGAGCATGCCTATGTAATCCGCCGTTGAGCGGCCTATCCCGGTCTTGTCCGCGACCTTGACGCCCCTAAAAAAATTTCCCGCTCCGATAACAACCGCCACCTCTACGCCCAGCTCTCTTACCTCTTTTATCTCCTGGGCGATAGAAGAAAGGATCGCGGGATCGATACCGTATCTCAAACCGCCCATAAGGGCTTCGCCGCTTAATTTAAGAACGATGCGCTTATATGCCGGCTTGCTCACAGCTCCTCTCCGACCTGATACCTCACAAACCGCCTGATTAAAATATTTTCGCCTATCTTTAACACGACATTAGTCAACAAATCCTTTACCTTCACATTGGCGTCCCTTATCGAGGGCTGCTCCAATAAGCACATCTCCTGGTAGAATTTCTGAAGCTTGCCCTCAACGATCTTCTCTACCACCTCTTTGGGTTTCCCCTTAATGCCTTCTTCCAGTATCTCTTTTTCCTTTTTTAAAACTCCTTCGGGGATATCCTCGATTTTTACATACCGCGGGTTTGCCGCCGCTATCTGCATCGCCACCTCTTTCACCAGATGCTTAAAATCCTCTGTCTTGGCGACAAAATCCGTTTCGCAGTTTATCTCGACTAAGACGCCGATCTTCCCACCCGCGTGTATATAACTGCCGGCAGCGCCTTCCTTGGCGGCCCTGCCGGTCTTTTTCATAGCGACCGAAATGCCTTTTTTGCGCAGGATCTCAATCGCTCGCTCTATATCATCGCCTGATGCCTTAAGGGCCTCTTTGCAATCGCTGTATCCTGCGCCTGTCTTTTCGCGTAATTTTTTCACCAGTTCAAGATCTTTAGTCATCTAAATAACCCTTTCTACCTATCTTATTTTATTATCTTTTTTCTTTTAATCTTAATTATCTTCTCGGCCTTTTCTTTTTCCTTTTGCTCTTCTTCGGTGGTCTCCGCCATCTCCACAAGCTTGCTGTCAGCGGCAACATCCTTTTCGGCCGACGCCGCGGCCTGGGCGGCCTCTTCCGCGGCGATTGCCTTGTCATCCACAAATTTTTTCCTGCCTTCAAGTATCGCCTCGACCAGGAGCCCCGTAACAAGCTTGATAGACCTTATGGCGTCATCATTACCGGGTATCACGTAATCAATGCTATCCGGGTTGCAATTTGTATCTAAAAGACCGGCGGCGGCTATAGAGAGGCGGGCTACTTCCCGCACCGCGGTCGCTTCCACATTAGCGTCAATTACATAAATCGCGTCGGGAAGCCGGTCCATATTTCTTATCCCCTCAAGGTTCTTTAAGAGCTTTGCCATCTCCTTTGTAAGATGGGAAACCTCTTTTTTCTTAAGGGCTTCGAATGTGCCGTCTTCTTTCATCTTTTCAATATCCTCAAGGCGGCGCACGCTCTTTCTTATGGTCTGAAAATTCGTAATAGTGCCTCCGAGCCACCTTTCATTCACGTAAAACGCGCCGCACCTTATTGCCTCGTCCTTTACTATCTGCTGGGCCTGTTTCTTTGTCCCGACAAATAATATATAACCCCCCTTGGCGGCGACTCCCCTCAGAAAATTGCAGGCGGCTGTCAGGCCCTCAATTGTTTTCTGCAGGTCAATTATATATACGCCGTTCCTTTCGCCGAAAATATACTTCTTCATCTTGGGATTCCAGCGTTTTGTCTGATGCCCAAAGTGGGCCCCTGCCTCCAAAAGCTGCTTAATTAAACTAGTGTCTTGCTGTTCTTCCAATTTTAAACCCTCCTTTTCGATGTCATCCTGAGCGAAGCGAAGAATCTCTTTAGATCCTTCGGCCCACATGGGCCTCAGGATGACAACTTCGTTGTCATTTTAGTGCGAGTATTATATCATAACACATATATTATGCAATATCTTTTTATATACTGCGGGCGTGGCCTTAGGTTAACCTGAATTGCAGATTATACAACCTATTATAGAGCCCGGACCTTGCCATAAGCTCATCGTGGGAGCCGTTTTCCACAACCCGGCCGTTTTCCAGCACATAAATCCTGTTTGCGTGCTTAATAGTGCTTAACCTGTGAGCGATTACAAGCACGGTCCTGCCGGTCATAAGCCGGTCTATGGCCTCCTGGACCAGCAGTTCCGATTCCGTATCAAGCTGGGAGGTCGCCTCATCCAGTATAAGTATAGGCGGATTTTTAAATATCGCCCTCGCGATGCAAAGGCGCTGTTTTTCGCCCCCGGAAAGCCGGAACCCCCTCTCGCCTATAGCGGTCTCATATCCTTTCGGCATTGCCGTTATAAAATTATGGCAGTTAGCCGCCTTGGCCGCCTTTATTATCCTGTCCGTATTGAGCTTCACATCCTGGCCATAAGCGATATTCTGGGCGACTGTGTCGTTAAAAAGTATCGCCTCCTGAGTCACTATCCCTATCTGCCCTTTAAGAGACGCTAAAGTCACGTCTTTTATATCTTCGCCGTCAATCTTTATCGCGCCCTTATACGGGTCGTAAAAACGCGCAAGCAGATTAACTAATGTCGTCTTCCCGACGCCGCTCGGGCCCACAAAGGCGGATATATCGCCCTTTTTGATCCTTATGGTTATATCCTTTAAAACATCATCGTCTTCATACTTGAAATATACGCCCTCGTACCTGATCTCATTCCTGAATCCTGTTAAAGCGACCGCCCCCGGTTTTTCCACGACCGTGGGCTTCGATTCGATTATCTCAAAAACCCTTGCGGCGGCGGCCAGCGCCTGCTGATTTATCGTATAGACCTTGCTTAAGCGTTTAAAGGGCTTAAGCAGCGCCCCGAGGGCGAATAAAAACGCGGTGAACGCCCCGGGCGAGAGATTCTTTGTCACCACGCCTCTGCCGCCGACCCAAAGCACTATCGCGATGCATATAAGCGCTATCAGCTCGACCATGGGGTTAACGGCTATTGTCCTTTTAACGGATTTCATAACGACCTTGTGATACGCGGCATTATGCTTTTTCATTCTGTCCAATTCATAATCATGCATGGAAAAGGCGTTGACAATGGATATCCCGCTGACTGTCTCAAAAATGGCCGTATTGATATCCGCGACCTTTTCCTGCGTCTTTGAGGTCAGCTTTTTAATAAACCTGCCGATGCGCATCACCGGATAAATTATTAAAAAGGTCAATAACAGGCTTGCGGCGACAAGGCCTACGGATATGCCAAAATATAGCTTAACGATAAATATAACGCACAGATAAAAGAAAATCTCCAGCGGCTGATAAATAAGGTCTGTCAGGCCTTCTATAAGCGAGTCCTTTACGATAGCGGTGTCAAAAAGGATTTTTGACGTGAGTTTTCCCGTAGGGTTTTTGTGAAAAAATTCCAGGGATAGCCCCAGCATATGTTCGTATATGGTATTCCTGATGTCCCTTAAGAAACAGTATCCCAGCTCATTCATAAAATAGGCCTTTAAGAATTCAAAGATCTGTTTTATCAAAAATAAAATTAGCACACCCCAAATAAGCAGGTTCAGAAGGGAAAGGTTATCCTTGGCATTAATCTTATTTACTATTTCCTGAAGAAATAGCGGCGGCTGAACGTTGTTTGCGAAGGCAATCTGCCTTCCGGATATGATCTTATCCACAAACGGGATAAGCATGCCTGCGGAAATGCCCGCCATAAGGGAGCATACGAACATGGCGCCTACGCCCAGCAGCAAAACCCCCAAATGGGGCTTTACAAACCTAAAAACCCTCCTATACTCGTTAAACATACCCCTCCTATTTTGCCCTAATTTCACTTAATATGCAAAATGATCCCGAGCTTCCATTGTTTTGCGTAATCTGAAGCGAGGGACTATTATTGGATGGTATTTTAGCATTTTTAGGCCGCTATGTCGAGGGAAAATTTCCTTGCTTATTATATGTTAAATGCTATAATTTTAACATATGGATGACATAAAGGTAGCGGTTGTAGGCGTTGGGCATCTGGGGTCAATACACGCCAGGATATATTCGCAGCTTGAAGGCGTGAAATTAGTGGCGGTGTGCGACACGGATGAGGCAAGGGCAAAAAGAACAGCCAGAGAATTCCGCGCCGGTTGGTTTACCGATTATAGAGACCTGATCGGAAAAATTGACGCCGTAAGCGTGGCGGTGCCCACTCGCCTGCATCATGAAATCTCAAAACAACTTTTGGAGAAGGGCGTAAACCTGCTTATAGAAAAACCTATCACAAAAACCGTAGCAGAGGCGGATGAGCTCCTTTCGATAGCGCAAAAGGCGGGCCTGATACTTCAGGTGGGCCATGTGGAGAGGTTCAACGCGGGCTTTTTGGCCGCTGAGAAGGTCATCAACAACCCGCTTTTCATAGAGTGCCACCGCCTCGGCCCGTATAAACAGCGCTCAACGGACATAGGCGTGGTACTGGACCTGATGATACACGATATAGATATAATACTCGGCCTGGTAAAAGATGAAATTATAGACGTTGAAGCCATAGGTGCCTCCGTGCTCTCGGATGACGAAGATATAGCCAACGTCCGGCTGAAATTCGCCAACAAGGCCATATGCAACCTCACTGCCAGCCGTATAACGAACAAGACAATGCGCAAGATACGCGTCTTCCAGAAAGACGCCTACATATCCCTGGACTATTTCAAGCCCTCCTGCCTCATTTACCGTATGATCAATAAAAAAATAACCCGCCAAAGCGTGAAGATCAGAAAAGAAGAGCCCCTTAAGCTTGAGCTCGAGGCGTTTGTCAACTGTGTGCGCACGAAAGAAAAACCCCTTGTGTCCGGCATTGAGGGCAGGAACGCCCTTAAGACCGCCCTCGATATTCAAAAACAGATAAAAGACCTGAACTATAGCTACAAATGAAAAGAATTCTAATACTTGCCGGCGAGCCGTCCGGCGACCTGCATGCCTCAAATCTTATCCGGGAATTAAAAAAACTTTCGCCTGATATCGAAATATTCGGCACCGGCGGGGACAAGATGGAAGCCGCGGGCGCCAAAATACTTTTTCACCTGCGCGACCTCGCCGTCACCGGCCTGTTTGACGTCATAAAAAGCCTGCCGAAGTTAAAAAAGGCGCAGTCCATACTCCTGTCCAAAATTCGGGAAGAAAAAACAGACCTTATCATCCTGGTTGACTACCCCGACTTCAACTTAAGATTCGCGAAGAAGGCGCACAAGCTCGGCGTTCCTATAATTTACTACATCTCACCCCAGGTCTGGGCGTGGAGAAAAGGCAGGATAAAAACCATAAAAAAATATATCAAAAAAATATTCGTGATATTTAAATTTGAGGAAGAGCTTTATAAAAAAGCGGGGGTGCCTGTTGAATTTGTGGGCCATCCGCTTCTGGATATCGTGCCAAAAAGGGGACAGTTCCCATTGGGAACTGTCCCCACACCCGGCGGGGAAACTATCGCCCTTCTACCAGGTTCAAGAAACGGCCTGGTAAAAATGCACCTGCCTATCATGCTTGGGGCGGCAAAACTTATATCGGACAAATTACCCGACGTCCGCTTTTTGATATCAAAATCCCTATCTGTGGATAAAAAAATGTACGATGTAGGGGCAATTCATGAATTGCCCCTACATTTTACAATTGTTGAGGGCGACACCTATGACATAATAAACGCCTCTGACGCGGTCATAGTCACCTCCGGCACCGCCACGCTTGAGACGGCAATACTTGAAAAACCTATGGTGATAATTTATAAATTGCCCATCCTGGAATACCTGATAGCGAAACCACTTTTGGTCTTGAAACATATCGGGCTGGTTAATATCGTGGCTGGCAGAGAAGTTGTCCCCGAACTAATTCAATTCAAGGCAACGCCGAAAATAATCGCTAAGAACTTAATTGACATCATGACCGATAAACAAAAATACGGCGAGATCAAAAACAACCTCCTCGCCGTAAAAAATTCTCTCTATCCCTCCGGCGCCTCCCAACGCGCCGCCGATGCTATATTAAATAGCGCCTTCTAAGGCCCGCCAGCATACCCATTGACCGTCCACCTCTCCAACAAATGGCTTCGCTAAGCCGATTGGGGTAACCCTGCCGCCTTCAACCTCCTCAAACGGTGAGATACCTTCAGCCGCGGCCAACAGATCTTTAAAGCCATCCGGTGTTACTTCCATCTTATTTACTCTGCCCTCTACCGTATCCGTATCTTCCGGAAATTGCGGGTCACCAAAATAGAACTCTTGCGCGTCGGAATCAACTAAATTTATCAAAGCAGTTCTTTTTTGTCTAAATGTATCTATATCCTGCGGGTTGCCATTAGGATTAAGTTTGCCGTTGGCTCCGATCGGCCTGCGATTTGCGAGGTAAATACGCAGGCATTCGGCAAAATCAATACCCATCTCTTTAAAAAAACTATCATTAAGCGGAATTGTATCGTAATCAAGGAGCTCTACGGCGTGAGGGTATAATAGAACCCCGCCCTTCAAAGCAAGAGCCATAGCCACTATATATCGCATTTCTTCTTCTTCTTCAATAGATCTTCGCAGGCGCCTGGTTTGGGCGACACGCGCTACTTCGGAACCTTGCGGCGGTAAAGCAGCCTGAGTCGCGTACTTCAGGCTGTCGAGGCCAAGCGGCGATTCCTCCATGGTATCTACTCTCTTCATTACCGAATCGGGAAAGCCGCCAAAATAGTGGCCGCGCATTTCATCGGCATGAACGTATTTATCCCTCAAAATGGCCCTTCTCGCCTTAAAAGACGCTTTTTCACGTTCACTTGTGTAGGTAGCCATGCAATCCTTAGCGAAGTCAAGGCCTTCATCTCCTAAAAACCTATCAAGGTCAAGCCAGGGTTCATTTATAAGCCTGCCGGCCGGCCCCCACAATCCTTCCATCGCAAAATACATGGCCGCGATGTATCTTCTTTCCTCTTCTCTGGGGCTAAGTAAAGTTAAAGTAGGAAGCCTGACTTCTTCCATTCCGGCAGGTGTGACTCCAAGCGCCATTTCAATGCGTTTCTTTACGACTCTCATTAAAAACTCCTGCTCGCCAGTTAACAAGCCATCTGCTTGTAATTTTCTTGCATCATCAAGCGCTACCTCGGCACCCCTTATAACTAATACCTTATTCTTACTCGAGTCTCTCAGCTCGCTTCCCGATGTTCTTAGCCTGTCGATCACACTTCTAATTTCCTCTTGCCTACCGCTTGCTAGATCTCCACCCGCTTTTCGCCCGCTTTCGCCAAGCGCAAGCGGGCGCAATGCAGAAGATTCTGACAGATTACAAGTGAATAACAGATCGGCGCTGACACTGCTAAACAGAAAAGATACAGCTACCAGCCCAATGATTATCTTCCTATATATTACTCCGTATTTTTCCATCGGATTCTCCCGGCTTGGCACTTTACAAAACTTTTTTCTATTCACTCAAAAAAAATACACCGAAAATATATTATGCACTCGCATTTTACCTGTTTGTCTATCTATAATAAGTATATCATATATTTTGTATTTGTCAAGATTTGCATGCTAACTTTTTTAAATTTTAACTGATTTAACGATAATTGCAAAAACTAAGTGGTATAGAAAAGTTCAATCCCCTTAGATGCGCGATAACCATCTGCAATTCATCCTTCTTTGGCGAGCTGACCTTTATTTTTTCGCCCGCGATCTGGGCCTGCACTTTTAAGCCGAGGCCTTTTATGATACCCGCCAGCTCTCTTGCTTTTTCTTTATCAATACCCGTATATATTTCCACTACCTGGCGAAGATAGCCCTCAAAGGCCGTTTCGGGGTCATTAAACTTAAGGGACTTAAGAGAAATACCCCTTTTGGCCATCCGGGCAGCCAGGATATCGGTAACGGCGCGCAGCTTAAAATCATCATCCGCGATTAAAGTGATCTTCTTTTCTTTGCGGTCGTAATCGATAGAGGCCTTGCTATTTTTAAAATCATACCGCTGGGACATCTCTTTCTTCGCCTGGTTTACGGCGTTATCCATTTCCTGCAGGTCTACTTCAGAAACAATATCAAAAGAAAAATTTGCCATATCTTTAGATTACCACTATTGAAATCCCGGCCTCATCGGCCAGTTTGGCGAGCTCTTCTTTGTTAATGATGAGGGTCTTATTCTTTTCAAGCGCCAGCACAGATGCCCTGGCCTCCTTGAGGGAATTTATGGTGTGAGTTCCTATGACGGGGATATCAAAACGCATATCCTGATTGGGCCGGGCGGCCTTTACCACGACCACATAGCCGTTCCCTAGCGCGCCTCCGCGTTTTATAGCGGCGTCGGTGCCCTCTATGGCCTCAACGGCAAGGACGGCTTTGTCTTTAATAATTATTGTCTGGCCGACGTCAAGTGCGGCAAGTTTTTTTGCGATCCTGAATCCAAAACGGATATCCTGCCATTCTTTTTGGGTTGGTTCTCTTTTTGTCAGACAGCCCTTACTGGCGAGATTTTCCTTAAGACAGATAAGCGAGCTTACGATTGTTATCCCGCGCAGTTTTAAATAAGCGGCCGCGGCGCGAAACAGCGTAATATCCTTCTTATCCTTTGCCAGTTTCAGGATAAGATTCCCGCCGTCATCAACGGCGGGCCTGTCCTTAAAAAAGCGCGCCTTGGTGACCTTTCCTATCATGACGGCTTTTTTGACATTTTCCTTCTTTAAAATATCCACCGCCTGTTTTACTTCTCCGAATGAGATCCAGTATATTTTATCTACGAGTTTTTCGAGTTCAGGCGAGGTTTCGTCCCTCAGGGCGATACAGATGAGGCTTATGCCGCGGGCCTTTGCCCTCCGGGCGAACAATAACGGGAAATCCCCTCCGCCCGCAATAAGGCCGATTTGGTTCGCCATAAATTATTTACAAACCCCTCTTTTTGTGTCTGATTTTACGGTTTTTAAAAAATGAACTAGGTTTCTGATTTCCTTGGATTTGGGCAGGGTCTGCTCTACTTCCTTCAGGGCATGCGGCAGGGAAAGGCCTGAATTAAACAGTATTTTAAAGGCGCGCCTTAAACTCATTCTTGCCTTTTGAGAAATGCCCGCGCGTTTTAATCCTATAACGTTTAATCCATAATTTTTCGCGGGATGGCCGTCTACCATTGAATAAGGGGGGACGTGCTTTACGACTTTTGAGCAGCCGCCTATAATCGCCAGGGCGCCGATATTCACAAATTGATGGATTCCGACCATGCCGCCGATAATGGCGTTATCCTCTATGGTAACATACCCGGCAAACGTGCCGGCGTTCGCGATGATGACATTGTTGCCTATCCTGCAGTCATGGGCAATGTGCGTATAGGCCATTATCAGATTATTGTCGCCTATCCGGGTGGCGGAATCTTTATTGGTAGCCCTGTTTATCGTCACATATTCCCTGATGGTATTATTGTTGCCTATTTTTACAAAACTTCTTTCGCCTTTAAATTTCAGGTCCTGCGTTACGGCGCCGATAACCGCGCCGGTAAAAATGCTGCACTTCCTGCCTATGGTGGTATATTGCTCTATTACGCAATGCGACCCTATCTTTGTGCCGGCGCCTATATCCACATTGGGCCCGATCACGGAATACGGCCCCACCCCTACGCCCGCAGCGAGTTTTGTCTTTTTATCTACTACCGCCGTCGGATGGATCACGCTTCCACTAACGCGAACATCAGTTCCGCTTCGCATACAAGTTTCCCGTCCACCTTCGCCTCTGCTCTTGCCTGGCCGGTGCGCGACTTAAACCTGATAACCTCAACCTCCATCACCAGTTGATCCCCCGGCACGACAGTCTTTCTAAACCTGACATTGTCTATACCCGTAAAATAGGCAAGCTTGCCAAAATTTTCATTTCTTGACAGCATTAATATCCCCGCCGTCTGCGCCATCGCTTCGACAATCAATACGCCCGGCATAATCGGCCTGCCCGGAAAGTGCCCCAGGAAAAATTCTTCGTTAGCCGTCACATTTTTTACGCCGACGATGCGCAGGCCCTCCATCAGTATTATCTTATCCACTAACAAAAACGGGTATCTGTGCGGCAGGATCCTCTTTATCACATTTATATCCAACTCTGTGCCCAGGACTTTCATTTCTTCCGCAGGCCGCATACTGCCTTCCATCCATTTTTCCCTTTTTGTCTTTATCTTCTGGATAAGTTTAATATTTAAATTATGGCCGCTTCTTACCGCGATGACATGGCCCTTGATTGAAAAACCTAAAAGATACATGTCACCCAGAAGATCCAGTATCTTATGCCTTACAAACTCATCTTTAAATCTTAATTTATTCTTTACTACGCCTGAGTCCGAAACAATGAGGGTGTTGTCATAGCTTGCGCCCTTTCCAAGGCCAAGGGAAAGAAGGCCTTCCACTTCTTTCTGAAGGCAAAACGTCCTTGAGGGCGCTAAATCCTTCTCAAAAACGTCGGGGTTGATATTAAGATTTAAATACTGCGATCCTATAAATGCGTTTTCATAATTCAACGTATATGAAATCTTAAATTCGTTTGACGGGAATACAACTATATAAGCTGAATCATCTTCAACCCACAGGGGTTCTCTTATTATAAAGGACTTTTTCTGCGCCTCCTGTTCCACAATACCGGCCTTTTTCAACGCCTCCGCGAATAGAAGGCCTGAGCCGTCCATAGCGGCGATCTCATTTGAATCTATTTCTATAAATATATTATCTATCCCCAGGCCTGACAAAGCGGCCATCAAATGCTCCACTGTCTGGACCCAGACATCGCCTACGCCAAGCGAGGTATGCCGCGGGCTCTTTGATATTTCCACAAGATTGGTTACCTCCGCGTTTATTATCGGCTTATTGTCTAAGTCTACCCTTACGAAATTTATGCCGCTGTTAGGAGGGGACGGTTTAAACCTCAACCTCACCTTATTGCCTGTGTTTAGGCCGATGCCGGTTAACTCAACCTCATTTTTTATTGTCTTTTGCTTTTCCACCCTTAACCCTTTCCTGTGTGAGTTGTTCCACCTTTTCCCTCAACTCAGCTACCGACTTTAATAATTCCGGCAATTTCGCCCAGCCGGCAAAGATCTTTTTGGATTCATTGTGCGGTTTTGCCGGGCTGCCTACGACAAATGTATTTTTTGGAACAGACTTTGTCACCCCGGCCTGCGCGCCGACTATCACATTATCGCCCAGTTCTATATGCCCTACTATGCCGCTCTGGCCCGCGAGTATCACGTTCTTTCCGAGCACGGAGCTGCCTGATATGCCCGCCTGCGCGACTATTATGGAATTCTCGCCAATAACCACATTATGCGCGATCTGGACCAGGTTGTCTATCTTAGTGCCGCACCCTATAACGGTCTTTCCAAATCTTGCCCTGTCTATTGTGACACACGCGCCTATCTCAACGTCGTCCTCAATAACCACGATCCCGACCTGGGGAATCTTATGGTGAACGCCGTTTACTACCTCAAAACCAAAACCATCGCTGCCTATAACTGTCCCTGAATGTATTATGACACGGCCGCCTATTACGGTTTTCTCCCTTATTGTAACATTCGGGTATATCAGCGTATCCGGGCCTATCCGCGCGCCGCATCCGATAAACACGCCTGCGCATATTACCGCCTTATCGCCTATCTCAACATTATCCTCAACAACAACATGCGGCCCTATACAGACGCCTTTTCCCAACTTGACATCCTTGCCCAATACGGCCGCAGGATGAATGCCTTCAGCGAATTTTTTTTCCTGCGGGAACATAAATGCAATCACCTTTGAAAAGGCAAGCGACGGATTTTCCACGCGGATAACCGGTTTCAAAACACGCTTACGCATCTGTTTAGAGGCAAGGACGGCTGAGGCCTTCGAGGAATCCAGCAGGAACTCATACTTAGAGTTGGCCAGAAATGTCAGGTCCCCCTCCTTTGCCTCTTTTATACCGGAAACGCCGCTAATAATAACGGCTGCGTCGCCTTCCAGTTCGCCTTCTACAAGTTTGGTTATTTCTTTTAAAGTAAAATTCCTGGGCTCCACTTTTATTCTTTCTTCCCTCCCGCGGCAGCTGGCTTGGTGTTCAGCATCTTTATTATGGATTCGGTAATATCATATTCGTCCCTGCCAAAAACCAGCGCCCTGCTTGATAATATATAGTCGTAGCCTTGCGCTTTCCCATAGTCCTGAATAACCTTATCTATCTCATTTGAGATGTCCTTTATAGCGCTCATCCTTTCCTTCTTAAAATCATCCTTTGCCTTTCTGTCAAACTCGCTCAACACATTTATCTTCTCGTCTATAGCCGCTTGCTTTTCTTCTTTGCCCTTGTCGCTTAATAGCTCGAGTTCGTCCTTCAGGCGCCTGACTTCATCCACCATCTTTTTTCTCTCGCCCTCTTTCTGTTTCAGTTTGTCATCCAGCGACTTATATTCTTCCTTTGTCTTATTGTATTCTTCAAATACCCTGTCCAGATCCACATACGCCACCTTCTGTTCCTTTGCGTAAGCGCAGACCGCGCCTACAAATAAAAACAGACCCATGAGCAGCACCGTAAAAACTCTTCTCATTTTCGCTCCTCCTTGATATTATTAAAATCCCTGGCTTACTGTAAAATGAAACCTGCCTACCTTTTTCTCGCCTGCTACTTTTGTAAGCGGATAACCAAAATCCAGTTTCAGGGGCCCTATCGGCGTCTTTATCCTTAATCCGGCGCCTGTGCTGGATTTAAAACCACCGCTGCCAAAATCATTCCAATTGGCCCAGACATTTCCCGCGTCGTAAAAAACAGCGCCCTTTACCACTTTTTCGTATATAGGGAATGTATATTCCGCGTTTCCAATTAAGAAGGCCTCGCCCCCTATCGGGTCGTTTGAAATCGGGTCCTTAGGGCCTATGCGGCGTTCCCTGTAACCGCGTATGGTATTCGCGCCGCCGGCGTAAAATCTCTCGTATATCGGTACCTTTGTAGAATTGCCGAATGCGTTGGCGATGCCGGCGCGACCATGCAATTCTAAGACAAGTTTTTCGAAATGCGTAAAGTAACGCTCTATATTTGTTGAATACTTCATAAATTCCTTATCCCCTGAAAGAAATTTTGAAGCGTATTCCGCGGCGCCGACAAGAAAATAGCCGGTTGAAGGATTAAAGACATTGTCCCTTCTGTCCTGCGTCAAGCTAAGCGCCGCTTTGCTTATGCGGTTTTTGCCTTCCTCAGCCAGCAAATCGGCTGACGCGTCACTAGACACATTTCTTATATCCACATCCTCCAGTATATACGCCAGGTTTCCTGTAAGATATTCGGTAATCTCCTTCCCAAATCTTATATCGCCGCCCTGCCTCTTCTCATCAAAACCATAACCCAGCCCCGACCTTCTTAAATGCGTCCTGTCGTAGAGGTCAAACCCGAACAGAAGCGGCATATCCAATATCCATGGCTCTGTCCAGCTAAGCTCATAATTTTTCATTAATGTTCCGAATTCTCCCGTAAGGGCCAACTGCTGGCCATCGCCGGTAAATGTGGGGAAATTGAACAGGTCAAAATTTTTCTGCGTCACGTTAACGAACCCTACTAATTGCTCAACGGAACTAAAACCGCCTCCGAAACTAAACTCGCCGGTTTTGGTTTCCTTGACAGTAACAACCAGGTCTTGTTTATTAGGGGCCGAGCCCGGCTCCGTATCAAAACTAACCTCTTCGAAATAACCAAGATTATAAAGCCTCTCCTTAGAGCGCCTCAATTTATCCCCGTCAAATCTTTCGCTCGGGAAAACCCTTAATTCCCTCCTTATAACAACGTCCTTTGTCTTTACGTTTCCCTTTATTTTTATCTTATCTATGTATATTAGTTCGTTTTCCGTTATCTTGTAGGCTACATCCACCTTTCCCGTCTGCGCGTTAAGTGTGGTCGCCCCGTCTACCTGCGCCAACATATAACCCTTCTGGTAACAGAACTGCTGGATGCCCGCTATGTCCTGCCGCAGGCCTATCTGGCTAAACGGATGGGTGCTTAGCATTGCAAGTTTTGAGCGGATATCCTTCTCAGGGAACACCTTGTTGCCGGTGATGGCGATATCGCCCACAATATATTTTTTACCCTCCTCTATTTCTATAGTCAGGACGATCCAACGGCCTGTGTAATCATATTCGATCTTATCTGTTATTTTCGCGTCCAGAAATCCTTTGCCGTCATAGAGGTATTTCAATTTTTCCAGGTCTGTCTGCAGCGTCTCTTCCTTAATATATCCCGAGGTAAAAAGGGTGTCCGGCCTTGTAGACATGGACTTTAAAAGCTGTTTGGAAGGGATATTTTTATTGCCGGTAAAATTAACCTTTCTTATCTTAACCCTGTTCTTTTCATTTATAGTTATGGTAACCTGCGAGGTATTTTTTTCTTTATCCGCGTTAATATCATATTTTACATCAACGAGCTGGTACCCTTTTTTCTTGTACATCTCCTTTATCTGTTCGATATCCTGCTTCAGTCTTGTCTCATCCAGCATTTCCTTCTCAGCCGATTTAATTTCCTTCTTAAGCTTATCGGACCTTATGGCCTTATTCCCGACAAATATAATCGAACTGACGAGGGGCCTCTCGACTACCACAAACGTAACCGCTGCGCCTGTCTCATAATCCTCTGTCTCTATTGATATATCGGTAAAAAATCCCAGGCTGAATAACCTCTTCAAGTCGGCATTCAACTGGTCCTGAGAAAATACGTCGCCGGGTTTCGATTTTATCTTAGATAATATTGTGGCGGTGCTGATGGCCTTATTGCCCTTGACCTTTATAACCGCTATGGTCTTCTGTTTAAGCGGGGCTGCTGCGGGAGGGGCCTCCTCCGCCTGGGGCGCTGTTTCGGCCCGGCCTATAGAATGCGCGCCGCAGAGCGCAAAAATAATTACAAAAAACAATAGTATCTTATCCTTCATAATTATACTCCTCTTTAAGATCGCCCGTGTGCTCCCTTCCCTTGGAAAGATTGTCAAATCTAGCGTATTCCGGTATAAAGGCCAGGCGGATGGTCCCTACAGGGCCGTTTCTTTGTTTCGCTATATTTACCTCCGCAATACCTTTATTTTCTTCTGTCTCATTATAATATTCCTCGCGCAAAAGCAACGCTACCACATCCGCGTCCTGTTCTATGGCTCCGGATTCCCTCAAATCCGAAAGCTGCGGCCTGCGGTCGGAACGCTGCTCTACCGCCCTTGAGAGCTGGCTTATCGCTATCAATGGCACATTCAACTCTCTTGCGAGGGCCTTCAATGAACGGGATATCTCGGATATCTCCTGCTGCCTGTTTTCCACCCTCTGCGGCCCCCTCATAAGCTGAAGATAGTCAACGATTATCAGGCGGATCTCATGCTGGGATTTAAACCTTCTTGCCTTTGCCCTTAGCTCCAGAAGCGAAAGGGCCGGCGTGTCGTCAATGAATATCGGCGCTTCGGAGAGCTTGCCCGCCGCGTTCGTAAGGTGCGGCCAGTCGGACTGGGATAAAAATCCGGTGCGCACCTTGTGGGCGTCTACTTTAGCGTGAGAACAAAGCATCCTCTGCACAAGCTGCTCTTTTGACATCTCAAGCGAAAAGAATACAAGCGGGATCTTCTTGATAATGCCGACGTGCTCGGCAATGCAGGTTGCAAAGGCGCTCTTTCCCATTGAAGGCCTGCCCGCTATAACAATCAGGTCGGACTCCTGAAGGCCCGCCGTCATAGTGTCAAAATCATAAAAACCTGTCGGCAGGCCCGTTATATTTTCCTTTTTCTGATATAAGAGGTCTATCCTCTCAATGCTGTCCTTTATAATATCCTTTATATGAATGATATTTGAGTCAACTTTTCTTGAGGCAACCTCAAATATTAGTTTCTCCGCCCTGTCGACAAGCTCATCCACGTCAGAGCCCGGTTCGTAACTTTCCTGGACAATCTGGGTGGCGGTTGAAATCAGGTGCCTTAAGACCGCCTTTTCCTTCACTATCTTCGCGTAGTGAAGGATATTAGCAGAGGTGGGCACGCTGTTGGCAAGTTCTGTTAAATAAGCGGGGCCGCCGGTTTCATTTAAGGTCTCGCTCCTTTTAAGTTCTTCAATTAAGGTTACCAGATCTACCCCTTTATTTGTGTTGTATAGGTTTATAATCGCGGTGAATACCTTTTTATGCTGGTCCTTATAAAAACAGGAGTAATCCAGGCATTCAATAGCCTTTGAGATAGCGTCTTCTCCCATCAGCATTGAGCCGAGGACCGCGATTTCGGCCTCTATATTATGAGGGGGGACTTTTTCAATTACTTCCGATATCAATGCCATTATTTATTCTTTCACCACCCAAACCTTGCAACTCGCAGTTACCTCCGGATGTAATTTTATGGGAATTTGATACACGCCGAGCTTTTTTATAGGTTCCTCTATGTGTATATCCTTTTTATCCACAATAATACCTTCCGGCTCAAGCGCCTTTTGCACCATCTCAGGGCTCACGGAGCCAAAAAGCCTGTCATCTTCTATCACCTTAACGGCGATAGTGCAGGAAACGCCTGAGAGCTTTTGCGCCACCACCTGGGCATCTTCTTTTCGTTTCTTAACCTGCAATTCATCTTTCTTCTTTTTCTCTTCTATAATCTTTTGATTTTGGGAATTAAAAAGTATCGCGGTTCCGTTATGGATTAAAAAATTTCTCGCGTAGCCATCCTTTACCGTAACAACATCGCCCAGCGCGCCTAAATTCGGCGTATCTTGCGTCAATATCACTTTCATGGCTCCCTCTCTATTACTAAGTTACGACAAATGGCAAAAGGCTTATCGCCCTTGCCCGTTTTATGGCCTTTGCCAGCTTTCTCTGGTGTTTCGCGCAATTTCCGGATATCCTGCTTGATATAATCTTTCCTCTATCGGTTGTATACTTCTGAATCAGAGAAATATCTTTATAATCCGCTGCAGGCAATTTTTCAACGCAAAACCTGCATTCCCTCTTTCTAAAAAGAGGCCTTTTTGACGGTTTCCGTCTTTTTAATTTTTCTCTTGTTTTCCTCATTTTTCCTTTCTACCTAATGGATTAAAATGGAATTTCCTCGCTCGGTTCTTTTGTCTTCTGAATATCAGCCGGGGTAGAAGGCGCCGCCTGATTTTCATCTTCAATGCTCGGCGCCGTTTGCTCCTGGCCCTGCAGTTCGGGTGGCGCATCTGTCTTGCCCCTGCCTAAAAACTGCACATTATTCGCGATTACCTCTATCGTTGAGCGCTTCTGGCCGCTCTGATCCTCCCAGGTGCGGGATTGAAGCCTCCCCTCGACAAAAACGGGGCTGCCCTTGGACAGAAACTCGCCGCATACCTCCGCGCGGCGGCCCCATACAACAATCTTGACAAAACAAACCTCTTCTTTCTTCTCTCCCGCCTGATTCATATAAGCCCTGTTGGAGGCTACGGTAAATGTCGTAACGGCTGTGCCGGAAGGAATATATCTCAACTCCGGGTCCCTTGTCAGATTACCCATCAAAAGCACCTTGTTCAGATTCGCCATATGTCACCTCTGTTGTTATCAGCCCTTCTTAACAATAATCAACCTTAAGATATCCTCGCTCAGCTTATACGTATTTTTTAAATCTGAAACCTTCTCCGGCGCAATCTTAAAATCTATTTTATAATAAAACCCTTCCTTGCCTTTGCTTATCGGATAGGCAAGCGATTTCTTGCCCCATTTTTCTACGTTTTCTATCTTCCCGCCGTTTTTGGATATCTCGCCTTCTATAAGAGTTAACAGCTTCTGGTTCGCCTCATCCGTCAGGGTGGGCCTTGCTATAAAGATTCCTTCGTAGTTATTCAATTTTTATCACCTCTTTCTTTTATGTTTTTCGTATTATATGTGTTCATTGCGGTTTCAATGCCATCTTGTATCCAGACGCTGACCGCCTCGGCCGTTTTGTTTATGGTTTCTTTTAAAAGTTTTTTTTCAGAGGCCCTAAATTTGGACAGGACGTAATCACGTAACGCCGCGTTTTTATCAGCGCTTATCCCTATCCTCAGCCGGTTAAACGCCTCAGTGCCCAGCGCCTCTATAATTGACTCTAAGCCCTTATGGCCTCCGGCGCTGCCACTGGCCCTGAATCTAATCACGCCCAGTTCCAGATTGACGTCATCGCATATAATCAGGATATCCTTAAGATCCGCCTTACATTTATTAACCGCTTTTTTAACGGCGGCGCCGGAGTTGTTCATATACAGATTCGGTTTTAAAAGAACTATATCTTTTGCTATTTTAAACCTGTTTACCTTTACGAAATTATCAATTACCATAAAACCGATGTTGTGGCGCGTATTCCTGTATATAAGGCCGGGGTTGCCCAGCCCGATTATAAGTTTCACCTTATTTCTTTTCTTCCTTAGGAGGCGCTTGGCTCTTGACTTCTTCCTTTCCCTTCGGCTCTTCGGCGCCTTCTTCTTCCTCAGTTTCTTTCTTCTTCTTTATTAGTTCGGGTTCTTCCGGCGCGCCTTCAATAGGGGCAACCTCAGCCGCCTTTTCTACAAACGGCGGCTTAACGGACATAACTATTAATTCGGGGTCCTGAAGTATCTTTACGCCTTCGGCCCCTATTATATTTTTAACAAAAACGGAATCGCCTATCTTTAAATTAGAAACGTCCACCTCTAATTTCTCGGGTATCTGCGTAGGAAGGCATTCTATATCTATTTCCCATATGACGCGTTCCAGGGTGCCGCCTTCTTTTACGCCGGCAGGCTCCCCTTTCGGCTCAAGCTTTACCTTGAATTTCAGTGTCTCAGTAAGCGATATCTCGTTAAAATCAACATGCAGGATGCCGCCGCGGACAGGGTCCCTCTGAATTTCCTTTATCATCACCGTCTTGTCTTTTTGAGCGCTCTTGGAGGGTGACTTTTTATCTCCGGCAGCGATTTTTAAATTAATAATTACGTTGGCGCCTGCCTTTGTGCCGATAATCTTCGTAAAATCCTTCCCTGAGAGTTTTAAGCTAAGGGTGTCGGTCCCGCTTTTGTAAACTACGGCCGGGATGAAACCCTGCATCCTCAGGCGCTTGACAAGCTGCTTTCCTCTCTCTTCCCTAAGTTGTGTCTCCAAACTCATTCTTTCCATTTACTTTCTTCCTCCTCGCGTATTTGATCTTTATGAAAACAAAGAACTCACAGATTCCTCTTTATGAATCCTTTTAATCGCCTCCGCCAGCAAAGGCCCGATAGATAAGGGCTTTACCTTCTTAAGCCTCTTCTTCGCCTCAAGCGGAATCGTATTGGTGACAATCAATTGCTTAATAGGTGATTTCATAAGCCTTTCTATGGCCGGGCCTGATAAAACCGGGTGCGTTATAGTCGCGTATATATCTTTAGCGCCTTCCTTTTTAAGGGCGGCCACCGCCTCAACCAGAGAGCCGGCTGTCGCAACTATATCATCCACGATAACGGCGTTCTTTCCCTTTACCTCGCCGAGGATATGCATGACCTCCGCTTCCTTATCGCTGATCCTGCGCTTGTCAACAATCGCCAGCGGCGCTTTGAATCTCTTTGCGTATGCCCTCGCCATTTTTATCCCGCCCACATCCGGAGACACCACAACCAGATTCTTAATATCCAGCCTGGTAAAATAATCCACAAAAACATTTACCGCGTGCAGATTATCCAGCGGGATATCAAAAAATCCCTGTATCTGGCCGGCGTGCAGGTCTATCGTAAGGACCCTGTCCGCTCCCGCCACGGTCACAATGTTAGCGACAAGTTTCGCGGTAATAGGGACGCGCGGCTGGTCTTTTCTGTCCTGCCTGGCGTAGCCGTAATAGGGCAGGACCGCGGTGATTCTTTTTGCCGAGGCGCGCTTCAACGCGTCTATAATTATCAATAATTCCATCAAATTTTCGTTAACAGGAGGGCAGGTCGGCTGGACCACAAAGACATCTTTGCCGCGGACATCCTGCTCAATCTTTACCCTTATCTCGCCTTCGCTGAATTCCCCGACAAGCGCCTTGCCCAGCTCTATCTCCAGATATTCGCATATCTCATTAGCAAGTTCGCGGTTTGCGTTCCCGGAAAAAACCAAGAGTTCGCCGTTATCCATATTTTCTCCTCTGTAATTTCTAATTGTTCCGTAATTCGTAAATCGTAA
>Ga0105164_10000723_pt1 | contig 22257 bp, 13 predicted proteins | sample VDWuncwatermetaG_FD_89674 | JGI IMG/M metagenome (GOLD analysis project Ga0105164, IMG submission 89674) | Wastewater microbial communities from Netherlands to study Microbial Dark Matter (Phase II) - VDW unchlorinated drinking water | ecosystem: Environmental > Aquatic > Freshwater > Drinking...
GTCGTTCCATTCGGCATCCTTCTCAGGAGGACCGATAAAAAGAGTATAGAGCCGCACCGTATCTGCGCCGAAACGTTCAATCAGTTCATCGGGGCTGACCACGTTCCCCTTCGACTTCGACATTTTCATCCCATCCTTAATGATCATCCCCTGGGTAAAAAGCCGGTTAAAGGGTTCATCGAAGCCGACGTATTTCAGGTCATACAACACCTTCACAACGAAACGGGAATAGAGAAGATGGAGAATCGCATGTTCAACACCCCCGATATATTGGTCAACGGGAAGCCACCGGTTGACGACGGCACTCTCGAACGGTCTTTCAGCATCCTTCGGGGAAAGATAACGGAGAAAATACCAGCTCGAATCGACAAAGGTATCCATCGTATCGATTTCTCGCCGTCCTTCCCCTTTGCACTTCGGGCAGCGACTTTTTACAAATTCCTCAGCATATTTCAGGGGAGATTCGCCGGTCGGCTTAAATGACACCTTCTCGGGCAGAAGAACGGGAAGATCTCTCTCGGGGACAGGAACAATGCCGCAGCGATCACAGTAAATCATCGGGATCGGCGCCCCCCAGTAACGCTGACGTGAAATGAGCCAGTCCCGAAGCCGATAGGCGGATGAGCGATGCCCGATTTTGTTTTTCTCCATGAAATCGGCAATTTTCTCCATCGCTTCAAGATTCGAAAGGCCGTTGAAGGGATCTGAGTTCACCATCCTCCCTTCCTCGATATAGGCCTCTTTCATCGTTTTGGCATCCAAAGGTTTTTTGGGATTGTCGATGACGACTTCAATAGGAAGACCGTACTTCTTGGCAAATTCAAAATCCCTCTGGTCGTGTGCCGGCACAGCCATCACGGCCCCTGTCCCATATTCAAGGAGAACATGATTGGCCACCCAAAGAGGAATTTTTTTTCCGTTCACAGGATTGATGACATACCGGCCGGTAAAAATTCCTTCTTTCTTTGCCTCAAGCCGAGAACGCTCGACCTTGTTCTGTTTCAGGACCCGCTCTACAAACTCGTGGATTTTGTCACGGTTTTCCGAAGAGGCGATCAGCGATTCGAGGCGGGGATGTTCCGGAGCAAGGATCATGGTGGTTGCCCCGTAAATCGTATCGACGCGGGTTGTGAAACAGGTGAGAGGTTCTTTATCTCCGACGACCGGAAAATAGATCTCAACGCCTTGGCTTTTCCCGATCCAGTTCCGCTGCATGATCCGGACCTTTTCCGGCCAAGAGGTGAGTGTGTCGATATCGGCGAGGAGCCGTTCGGCATAGTCGGTGATTTTAAAAAACCACTGTTCGAGAAATTTCTGAACCACCGGCGTGTCGCACCGTTCGCAGTGGCCGTTGATCACCTGTTCATTGGCGAGAACCGTTTGGCAGGAAGAACACCAGTTTGCCGCCGCACGTTTTTTATAGGCGAGTCCTTTTTCATAAAGTTTCAGAAAGATCCACTGGCTCCATCGGTAATACTCAGGAAGGCAGGCGGTGACTTCCCTTCTCCAGTCATAACAGACACCCCACTGCCGGAGCTGCCGTTTCATTGTGGCAATGTTGGCCAAGGTAGATTCCTTGGGATGGCGGCCCCCCTTGATCGCCGCATTTTCCGCAGGAAGACCGAAAGCGTCCCATCCTATCGGGGCAAGGACATTGTAGCCTCCCATGAGTTTATAACGGGCCACCACGTCGCCGATAATGTAGTTCCGGCCATGTCCGACATGGAGCATGGAGGAAGGATAAGGAAACATCACCAGGCAATAATATTTCTTATCGGAGCGGGAGGTGTCCGCCTCGAAAAGACGGTCTTTTTCCCAAAAATTCTGCCACTTCGGCTCAATGGTCTTGAAAGGGTAGATTTCTTCCATCTTTTTATTGTGTTTTCGTCGAATTTTCCGTATAATCGCACTTCATGGGGCAGTGGTGCAGTTGGGAGCACACCTGAATGGCATTCAGGAGGTCAGGGGTTCGATCCCCCTCTGCTCCACCAACTCTTTTTATCATAACACAAGTCATCCATAAAAGAAAAGGAGCCGACTGAACGGCTCCTTTTCTTTTCTATATGGTACGAAAACCGCTATCTTTTTTTACGTTTTTTGGCGGCTTTCTTTCTCTTTTTCGCCATTGAGGTACTTGACCCCCTTCCTCTGTCAGAAGTGACAGCCAAAACCACCCCCGCGAGGGGCGGTTACCTCAACGAACAGGTACTAAACATAGTATATCATACACTAAAAAAGCCATTTTGTCAATAAGGCCATGACTTACGGAGTCCTCTGGACGACGTAAGTCATTTGGCCGAATTTCCGCCAGAGGCGGATCCGCCTTTGGCGGAGATCCCAAGGAGCCGAGGTTTCCCTATGTGACAAGGGATCTCAATTGAAAGTTTCACAAAACCGATTATAATGGAAGGCATGCCGAAGTGGCGGAATTGGTATACGCGCCGGTCTCAAAAACCGGTGGGGGCAACCCCGTGAGAGTTCGACCCTCTCCTTCGGCACCACTTTAGTGTACGGTTCACGGTGTACGGTTTACGGTAATTTTTTCTCCTTCTCTTACCTTCCTTAACAAAACCGGAGAAGCGTCTGTCTTCCCAATGAGGGTAACTTCACTCGCCGGCCTTGGCTCATTTTTTCTAGAGGCAGGGGTCTTACCGAAAAAGATGCAGAAACAGTGTCCATCCGGCCAATAGCCGACATCCCCGATAGACACCTCAAGCGTCGGCTTTTCATTTTTCATCTTCACCGGAATCTCGAAATAAATCTCCTCTCCCCACCGCTCGGCGATGGATTCAATCGGGAGCGCTTTGAGGATCGCCTCGGCTGTTTGGGTTTGGTTCAGGGCAACGTCAAATTGGATAGCACTGCATTGTATTGTAATCGTTGCCATAGAACTCCTTGTTGGTACCGCAGTTCCCACGCTCCCGCTCAGAGAGATTCAGCATCGGTTTGTATTCCAAGATTCGGTTGATGTGTCCTCGCCTCATCTACTTCGCGGTCGGTGGGAAGCCGCGTTACCTTGAATGTGTTATTCAACTCTTCCAGATAGCGGATGTCGAGTGGTTGTGGTGAGACGCATGTAGCTCGACTGATGGTTCGACTGCGCTCACCATCCCTCGAACCATCCCGAGCGAGGTCGAGGTACAAGCGCAGCGACGCGCGCTGGGCGTCGCAAGCGGTGCGGCGAAGGCAAGGCCGAGTGGCTTTAGGATGATGAAAAACTGGGAAACTGTCAAGCGGAAAAGTTAGACGGAATTGAGGTACTCTACGTAGGCGCGGAAATAGGGGTCTTCGACAGGGGCAGGTTCTACATAGATTTTGCTTCCGATGAATGTTAAAAGACCCTTGATATCCTTCAGAGAGGCTTCGGGGTCGCTTGTTCCCACGAACTCCGCCGCTGCTGTCACAAGAAGTGGAGCAAGATTCATCTCAGTGTCTTCTCCACCTCTCCGTGGCTGATAAACAACAAGCCGTGCCTTCAGGTTTTCCTTCCAGACGACAAAACGTTTCAGCATGATATATTTAGTCCAGTCCTTCGCTTCGGGTGCAGAAGCAACGATCACGACGTTTGAATCGTCTCCCCATCGGGCCCTAAGTCTTTCTTCAGAAAGGCTCGTATCGAGAAAATCCCCTACTTTAATCCTATAGACAAGAGAGGGCTCGCGCCCATACTTCCTAAGCGTTTCTCTGTCTCCATATCCCTCAAGGAGATCATGCGTCACAACGGCATAAAATTGTTCCCGGCGGAGATGATGCCTGCTCAGATAGGCTTCGACGTCTTCGAATTTCATGCTTGGATCATCGATTAAAAGAACAACCCTAAAGACACTTTGTTCGTTATTGAGAGGATTTCTAGTTTCCTCCGCCAAATGGTCAAGAGCAAGAGAAAAACTTTCTCCAAGATCTTCTCGAAGGATCGAGGAATGGAAAAGAAGAAATTCGGCATCCTTCTTCTCTCTCAGTTTCGGACTTGCTTCTTTAAGCGTCTGGCTTGCTGAACGATGAAAGAATTGTCCATGTTCCAAAAGCCACGCCAGTTCTTTTGCCACATATTTCTTTGCGCCGTCCTCCGCCGCCTTTGTAGCTTGATAGACCTTAAAGAATCCCCGTATCTCCTCAGAACTCCGGGGGGAGACTTTGGGGAGATAGACAATGGCGCTTACGTTATCATCGACCTTTTTTTCCTGCAGGCGTTTATGGACCAAGACTTGTGCGGAAAATTCCAAATGCATTCCCTGAATCAGCTCTTTCACCCGGTCGGCCCCTTTCCCTTTTACATCGCTGACCAAGCCGTCCGAGGCAAGGAGCACGACACTCTTTTCTCCAAGCGGAACTTCGAAAAGTTCTGGCTCTTGGGAAAGGAATGATCGAAACCTTTTATCCCCTAAAGTTCGGCTGGGACGGATCCCGCTCGGGTCGGTAACTCCTCTTGAGAGGAGCCGCTCCCCCTTGTCATAATGCGCTCCGCGGCGGACGGCATTCTCCCTCTCCACCTCGTTGAAGATCACATTATGTTCAGGACCAAGGAAAAGTTCTCCTTTCTCATTTTCAATAAGAACGGGCGCATCTCCTAGAACCGCCCCATAGGCTTTCTTTTCTGTGCTCGGGATCACCACCATTGAAAGGACAAGTCCTGAATCTGAATTCATATTTTTTGTCAATTCATCAAGTGCCTTAAAAGTGTCTTTCTCTGTTTCCGGGATATCGCCCTCTTTTTCATGAAGGGCATTTTCAAAAATAGAAGGGAGTTTCTGTTTCACAAGATGGGCCGCTTGTTCGTCGACATGTCCATCAATCACTGCGAGAAGATCTCCCCATCCTGGAATAGAATGAACGACAATGCGATCTTCTTGTCCCTCTCGTCCCCTCCCGATATTTGACGCAAAAGTAATTTCCCCTCCACCCTGAGCAGGTTGCACACCGTCTTCTTCTGGTACATGCCAGCTATACCTTCCCCTCGTATAGAGCCAGAACCCACCGACAAAGCGGTGGTTTTCCATTCTCCACCTTCCGTCGAGGTTTTGCTCAAAAATCTCGATCCCTTCCTCGAGCTGCTCTTTGGAATGAAGCTTGTATCTATCATAAGGATGGTATGTTTTGCCTTCTTCCACAAGTTTCAATTCCTCTCTGGCCTGTTCTAATCCTAGTCGAATTTTTGCCTCAACAAGCTTATCGACGAGAAGGGAATTGCTCGCTGCACTCTTTGTCTTAGTCTTACTGATAATGTGGCGCATTACAACATCGGGCCGAAAGAGCATGCCGCCGATTCTGTCGTTTTCCGGACCGGGGCCATATTTTTGAGTAAAAGGAAGGAGGTGTTCTCCCATCCGGACCCCCCCTGCAACAATACTTCCGAAACCGATCCGGATATCGATGGAGCTCATTCTCCGCTCCTCAAAGGCCTTGAGGAGGTCCGTATCTGGAAGGCCGAGAGGAGTGTTTGTGGCGACAAATGCGCTATCCGCATAGACCCGCCCGGGCAACTCAGGATTGACATAGGATCCCCCTCCCCAGTTGGTGACATTCGGAACCTGATGTTGTTCTCCTTTTTCATCAGAGAAAAGAATCGGTAGTGTAGAGAGATACAAAATGCGGCTTGCAAGGTGATGGTCTGTAAGGCCTGCGACCTGGGAATGAGAGACCCGTGATCCGATGACACTATCATCGAGCGAGTCAACCTCAACAAGGGTTGCATAAGGTTCAAGGGTATTACGTCTTCCGACGGAACTGTTTCTGACCAAAGCGCCATTTCCTTCTGTTCCGTCTCCGATCTTTGAACCTTCGATGCGGCTTGAAGCGAGCCGTACACCGCTTCCGAAGTGCGATTTTGAAGCGAAGACCAAAGAAAGATGGGTCTCCTCTTTGACCTCTGTCTCCTCAAGTGTCACTCCCCAGAGAAATGTCCTTTCTCCCACCGTAACATCCTTAAGGTGCGACCCGAAAACCTGAGCGCCTTTTCGAATGACTGTTTTCCCCTCCAGAATCACCCCAGGCCCAATCACAGCCCCCTCTTCAATGACAACCTCCGGACCGATGACGGCGGAGGGACCTAATTTTGGCAGATGTGCTTTAGTCAAAATCGGTTCATAATTTTCCCAATTTTCAAATGGGATAGGAGGCTCTTTTTCAAAAAGGTCTTTGAAGAGTTTCTGGTGATAGGCATTCGCTCCAACACCATCCACCTCTTGAGCCAATTTTTTGAGATCAAACGTCTGATGAACCCATTCTTCATTCACCACCCGCCATCCTACCGGCTCCCCATTCTCAAATTTCCAAGCACCACTCTCAATATGCGCCCCGTAGGCCTCAATCCATTTTTTAAGTTGAGCGATCCGATTTCGGTCTTGATCTTCACGGTATTTCTCTTTTTCGCCAGCCAATTCTTTTTGTGCAAGGGCACGACCTGTTTCAAGCATCTCAACCACAAAATCATCATATTTTGACTTTTCATCTTTCTGGAGCTGTGTGGTAAGTTCCCCCATCAGCCTGAAGATCGTATCGGGACTATAGGTAAAAAGAAATGGAATACGGATATCCTTCCGACTCAAACCGAACTTTGCAGCGCCAGGAGGGGCAAGGCCCCAGTCATCAAGAACCGGATTTCCCTCAACCACAGGAGCACCGATGACTGAAAAAGGCATCGTATGGCTAAGGTTTCTATCCGTCGCCAACAAGAAAGAATCTGAAGAGGGTTCACGAGATGGAAGCGCAATCCAGCGGAGCCAAGGACTCAAAATAGAAAGAGGGTCGACCAAAAGGAAACCGTGGGAACTCGACTCCGTTCCATCGATCCCCAGTAAACGTACCGGTGGAATATGAGTCTTTTCCTTGTTGTTGCTGATAGCATCCACAAAATAACTGGAGGATAAACCGTTACGATGAATTTCGAGAGGGTTCAATGTTCCGGAATAACTTGAATAGACGACATTCCGGCCCACATGGGAAATAGCCGGCAGGTTGAAACGCTTGTGCGGCTCCAGTTGCCCCTTGGTAGTATTGAATCGCAGAGAAACGATTTCATTCGGGTGAAGCGTTGAATCGATAAAAGCCTGCTGGTCCGAGTAAAAACCGTAGCCGAGCCACGCTTCGCTGAATTCGAGCGGGAGTTGAGGAGTCCCCTTCAGTGTGACCTTCTGTTCTGTATGGACAAGCGTCATTTTGGTGTGACTTAGTCTGTTCTGCTCACCTATTTCGCTATTCTTGTAAACACCTCCCTCGATGTCTGTCCCTTTTCCCACCGCTGTATTCAAGAGCATGGCGTAACCGCTTACCTTCGAGCCTTCACCGACGCGGGTACGCGACCCAGAAACTTTGAACTTCCCTTCTCTGTCGAACTTCCAATCCTCGACTGTCTCGCTCGTTACCAACATCGCATGGGCGACAGAAGCATTGTCCTCCACAAGAACTCCTTCGAGGTAGCTCGAATCGACCAGGGCATTTTTTCCAATGACCACGCTATTTTTGTTCGAAGTTTTCAGATAACTGGGTCCCCTGATTTTCGCTCCTTCTTGGATGACGATTCGACCTTTTCCTTCGGTCACATCCAAAACAACACCCTTCCCCATCTCAACATCCTTTGCGAGAGTGACAAGGGCCGGATCCCCGAGAATCTTATACCCTCCATCGCGAGCGGTTAACCCAGAGGAGCCGCGACGCCTACGAAGTGCGAGTTCATCCTGGAGGGTTTCCCTTTCTCTTTCTAGTAGAAATTTTGAAGAGGGTGGGGCGGTTTCGATCTGTGAAGTTAACTGGGCAATTTTGTCTTGCAGTTCCTGGGCTGTTTCTTTCCCTCTTCCTCCGTCTTTGGCATATTTCTGTCCCAGTTGCCGATTAATGCGGCCGATCTCACCTGCCCATCTTTTTATTTCCTTCTCATCTTTCTTCGTGAAAGCCTCGTTCAACTTCTGCTCCGCCTGCCGGCGCGCCGAAAGAAGTTGCTCGATGGGTTGTCTTCCCTGCCCATCCTGGGCTGCTCTTCTTTCTAAATCACCCTTCAGGAAGCGAGGGACACCCCGTTCAAGGGCGGGAAGCTGGCGAAGGTTTTCATCGGCAGGGGTTTCAGGTTTCGCTTTTTCCTTCAAGATTTTGTGATACAGTTCAAGGTTGGAGGCCTGGGTGATTTTGGGGGCGATCACCATGTAGGAATAGTTCTGTTGCTTGAGCAGCCTCGTAATCTGATCGGTATGAAAACCTCCCGCGATCAAAACCACCACATCGACATGCTCGGCATTTATTTTTAAAAGGGCATTTTTTACAAGGGCGCTGTCCCGCTTCATTCCCAACTCATAGAAAGATTCCAAAAGCCCCCAGTTGTTATCGACGATCGAAACGTCCGCTGGAAATGAGACGGTCACCTGGTACTGATTCATTTTGTCGAGGAGAAATTTCTTCCACCCCCTCACGAGAAACGCCTGTCGGTCGGCCTGATAGGTTTTAAGATCATCCGGCGAAAGGTTCAGTTCGAGGAAATTAAGAAGAAGTTCTAGTTTATCTGAAATTTCAGAGAGTGTTCTTTCATCCGGCGAGGTATACAGGCGGTTTTTGATTTCCTTCTCTAAGATTTTCCCTTCTCTGAAAAGCTCTACATGATCCCGGTCCGCATAGAGGATCACATAATCGATATAACGGTCGAGGTCCTGATGGGTGGCCGGTGCGGGATCTGATTTCTTCAGCAGTTCCTTTAAAAATCCATAATAATCACCGGGTCCTGCTTCGTTCAGTTTGTATTTCAGTCCCTTTTCGGCAAGGGCAGTCAAATCTCCCTTAGAAAGAACCTGTGTCAGTTTTCCGATGAGCGCTTGGTGTTGGCCGTCTACTTTCTGAAAATCGATCTGCTTTTCAAGGAGAGATGCCTCAAGGAAATTTTTGAAGTTGGGATAGCGGGAAAGGTCACCTTTTTGATTTTGGGAAAGTCCTCCCAGGTATTGATAGAAATCAACCGCCTGAGTTTTCCCTTCCTCATAGTCGTATTTCTTCCGCTCGAGCTCCTTGATCGCCGGCGAGTAGATATTCACTTGAAGCGTCTCAACAATCGCCTTCAATGTCTTGGCGACCTCATACGCTTTCCCCTTGATGGCATCGACCTTAAAAAAGACATCAAGGTTTTTATTATACAGATCCTCGTCTTCAATCCCCCAAAGGGTGATGGGGTTGTCCGAAATAATATCGAGATATTCTTCCCCCGAAATTTTCCCGAGTTTCAGATATTTCTCTGCCACTTCAAGGCGTTTTTCCTTGCTCGCCTCGGACCTTAGAAAAGAAAGGCTCGTATCCCCACTCCCTCCTTCGACCAAAATGAGGCGGAGGCCGTTTTCTTTAACCAGTTTATCGAGGATATTGGCAAGATTTTTCTGAGCTTCGTAATGGACATGGACATCTTGGATATGAATGATGAGGGGGGTTGGATTTCCTTGATAACTTTCAGAGAGACGACCGAACTCAGGGGGAATCTGGATAGACTGGGCAAGTGTCTTGGGTCGCTCACCGAGAAGACTTAAGGGGTCTAAGGCAGGTTTAGGGGCTTCTTTTTTGTTTTTCGGCTCCGACGGTTTCTGATCGACGGTCTTGAGTCTTTGGTCTGTTTTGTCACCGACCGACCGGAAGATGCTACGCTGGGCGTAAAGAGGAGAAACACTGAGAAGGGAAAAAGAGGAGACCGCCAAAAGGATAAGGATCTTCCGCCATCCTTCCCCTTTCGGTGTCTTAGAACCCATGTTCTCTCACCACGCATCCTTCTGTGAGGAGATGTTATAAACCGGCCAAGGTATTACGCAGTTCAAGAAGAGCGTTGGCCGCCCCTGCCGAAACATTCTGAATCGAAGGATCGACAAATTCCTGCCCATCTTCAAGTCTGGCCAAAAGGGCCTTATCCAAATTGTCTATCCCGGCTTCGTTCCCTTTAAAAGGAAGTTCGAAGACGAAGGCGACAAGTGACTTCAAGGCCTTGAAGGCGTCGGCGACTTGCTTCCTCGCAAAAATCTTTGTGAGAGGATAACCGCCTGTCTTTCCTTCAATGTAGTCTTTTGAAGCTTGGATATCAACAAGTCTTTCTGAAGGAACCACAACGCCAAAATCTTCAGGCGTGAGGTCCACTTTCTCTCCCGAATGCTGGGTCGCAAAGGTATTTAATGCATTGAGGGCTTCGCGGAGATTTTGTGGATCTATTCCTGTAAGTCCCACGCCCTTTCGAATGGAATAAGGAAGCAAAACAACTACTACCCCGCTTTTCCCCGGTTTCCCAAAATCGGGAATTTGCCGGATGTGCCGCCAAAGATTCACATAGGCATCAGGGTTATAGGCAAAGTAGGAAATCTCATATCCCAAAACCTCTGGCGCCTCCTCTTTCGCAGACCGAGTGATCACGGAGGTAGTAAGAGGCCGATCAAGGGTCGGTAGGATTTCCTGTCCGACAGCAAGTGTCGCAAGCGCTTCTTCAACCTCGTCACGCTGCCTCCCAATAGTCTCCACCGCTGCCGCATCCCCTTCATTCATCCCGAGGGTCGTTCCGAGATCTCTCCTCAACCGTTCAAGACCGGCTCTTTTCTCTCTAAAAGAGCTGTTCGCTTTGAGGAGTAAGTGGGGGGCATTATTATAGGCATAAACTCTAAGATACGATCCCAAATAAGCCGGAAATTGGTCGGTGTGCGCCAACAAAGCACGTAAGGCGCCTTCGGGATTTGTGCGGGATGCATCCACAAAAACTTTTACCTCAACCAGTGAAGTTTGAGACTCGCCCTTGGGCAGAGGGGAGACAGTGACATTGATCGGCTCCCTGTCTCGAGGAATCTGAACACGAAATAGAGAGACTGTGACTGAATTATCATGTTGAGAAGAAATGGACAAATTTCCAATATCTCCCTCAAGGTCATCCCATGTCAGTTGACCCAATTGCCTTTGAAGAAAGAAACGTCTTTCGGCGATTTTTTCTGTTCCATGAGCCACCTTGATGCCACCCTCTTTAGCGACATCGCGGGCCGTCAGGTCATCCCGAAGGCCCTTCATCGTCCCTCCGTCCTGCTCCGCCATCGGGGGACGGAAATGGCTCGTCGTGACAGAATACCCCCACGCAGGAAGCGCTGTGGAAATTGTAAAAATACCGATGACAACACTCGAAATGACTCTCTGAATCTTTTTGACGGGATGCTGTTCCATGGGTTTCCTCCTTAAGGGTTTTTACTCTACCTCTGACTTAGATTTTTGTTTTAAGACCGAATAATAAAGTCCCGGGTTTCCTGCTTCCGTGATCCGGGGAGAAATGACAATGTAAGAAATTCCTCTTTCCTTCAAAATCTGGGTGAGACCTGGCGTATGAAACCCACCGGTAATCAATACGGCAAAACGGGTCTTTTCTCTTTCCATTTCTTTAAGAGAATTTTCCACAAATGTCAGATCGCGTGCCTGAGCGATCTGGTAGAAATGGTCGAGTATCTTTAAATGCTGATCGATGTCCACCGCTCCCTCCGGGACCCTTGAAGTTAGATTGAACTCCGCACTCTTTTTCTCAAGGAAAGGAAGGAACGCTTTCACCGAAAAACGGAGACGGTCTTTCTGATAGGTGGCATAGTCCTCCGGAGAAATCTTGATCTGGAAAAGATTCGATAACAGTTTCAGGTGTTTCGAAATGGAGGAAAGCTGTCTTTCGCCCTCAGAACCGAGAAGATTTTCCCGGATGGCGTCTTCCAGATGGTCACCTTCTTTGAAAAGCTCCGAATGATGAATCTCGCCGTAGAGCACAAGGTAACGGACATATTTTCCAAGATTCGGATAAGGAGACATCTCGAATCCTTTTTGTTCCGCAAGCACTTTCAGCTCTCCATAATAGTCTCTTTGAGAAAGGGTTCCCTCCTGATAAGCAAGGCTTTTTTCCACAAGGCCGTTCATTTCGGCCTCGGGGAGTTTCTGTGAAAGCGCTTCGACAAGGGCATTCCGTTCCTCATCCACTTTATCAAAGGCGATCTCTTTCTCAAGGTCGGAGGCCGCAAGAAACTTTTCAATATTGGGGGCCTCTTGTGGGGGTTTTAAAGAGGCAAGATACCGGTAATAGGCGACCAGTTCCATCCGCTCGCTGTCATAGTCCTCACGTTTCTTTTCAAGATCCAACAGAGCCGGACGATACATGTTCCGTTTCAGGGTCTCCACCAGCTCGCGCAACCCCTCAATTTGTTCAAGCGCCCTCCCTCTAAATTTTTCAACCTCCAGAAACGTGCGGAGGTTATCTTGATAGAGAGCGGGATCTTCGACTCCCTGCCGGATGATCGGATAATCGCTCACAAGTTCCAGGTATTCGTCCCCGGCAATGAGCCCTTTGCGGAGATACCGGTCTGCAACGGCCTCGCGCGCTTCCTTGGAAGCGAGCTTCCGTAGCGTCGAAAGTTCGCCGCGGACATTCCCGCCTTCGACAAGAATCAGTTTCAGTTGATTTCTTTGGATAAGAGACTCCAAAATCCCCGCCAGATTTTTCTGTGCTTCGTAATGGACATGGGCATCCTGGATATGGACGATGGTTTTGTTCGATTCTCCCTCGTACACATCGATCACCCGGCCGTACGTTTCGGGAACCTGGATCTCCCCCAAGCCGAGTGTTTGCATCAAAAGATTTTCTTTTCTCGGCATCTCCACAGGCTTCTGAACGACAGGCTCAATCACCTTCGCCTGACGGAAGATGCTTCTTTCGGGAGGTTCTCCCCACGCACACGGCATGATGAAAACAGGAATTAAAAACGTGGCGCTCAAAAGGCAAAACTTCGCTTTTCGTTTCTTGATGATTTTTACATTCCTCATTTCGCACTCCACATTCCGCAATTGAATGGGGTGGCAGGTGGTCTAGGTTGGGAAGGATGGGGGTCCAGGCCCAAGCCCTATCCCACCTGGCCATCCCAAAACTTTATAAAAGTTGTAAAGAAACTGGATAAAAAAATAACCCCCAATCCTGCGATAAGTATATCATAGGAAGAGGGGGTTGTCAAGAAGTAGAATCTATTTTTAAAATTTACGTAACCTATTTATTTTCAATATGATAATATATATTTAAAACAACATTTTGCTTCGATTAACTACTCACTTCCCTTTTCCTGAACCGTTTCTTCAAAGAGACCCATTTTCCGGAATTTGTCATACCGTTCCTTTAAAAGCCTCTCCTTGGGCAATTTTTGAAGCGATTTCAGATGTTTGAGAAGGATTTCTTTGAGGGCGGATGCCGTTTTTTCGGCATCATGATGAGCCCCTCCCAGCGGTTCAGGAACCACTTCATCAATCACCCGGAGTTCAAGGAGATCTTTTGCAGTCAGCCGAAGGGCATTGGCCGCATCCGGGGCACGGGCCCGATCCTTCCACAGGATCGCCGCACATCCCTCAGGAGAAATGACGGAATAATACGCATTTTCCAAAACGAGCACCCTGTCGCCGACGCCGATTCCGAGCGCCCCACCGCTTCCTCCCTCCCCGATGACCACCACAACGATCGGAACGGCGAGGTCAATCATCTCACGCAGATTGTATGCAATGGCGTGGGCCTGTCCCCGTTCCTCGGCCCCTACCCCCGGATAGGCGCCAGGAGTATCAATGAACGTAAGAATGGGGTGATTGAATTTTTCCGCCAGCTTCATGATGCGTATGGCCTTCCGGTATCCCTCCGGATGGGCGCTCCCGAAATTCCGTAAAAGATTTTCTTTGGTATCGCGGCCCTTCTGGTGCCCGATGACGGCTACGGAGTCACCCCCGTCAAACTTTGCAAATCCTGTGATGATCGCTTTGTCATCGCGAAAGTAACGGTCTCCATGAAGCTCGACGAAGTCGGTCATGAGGAGTGCGATATAGTCGAGAGAATAAGGACGTTTGGGATGGCGGGCAATCTGAACACGCTGCCAGGGGGTGAGGCTTTGGTAAATGCCGTGACGGAGTTCATTCAATTTTTTCTCAAGAGCCTTGATCTCTCCGTCGAGACCGATCTTCCCTTTAGAGGCAAAACTTTTCAGCTCGGAAATTTGCTTCTCAAGATCTACAATCGGTTTTTCAAAATTGAGGTCGGCCATGGGGTCTTCGCTCAGTCAATGATGGTGACTTCCGTTCCGATCGGGACAACGGCGTAGAGCTCCTCCACCTCTTCATTACGCATCCGGACACACCCTTTGGTAATCTGTTTTCCCATCGAGGAAGGGTCACGCGTCCCATGAATCCCGTAGCCTTTCTCATTGATGCCGAGCCAACGGCTCCCCAGTACGTTTTCGGGGCTTTCCGGCGGCACCACCGCCCCCAGCGTATACCAAACAGGGTTCACCAGTTTGTCGGTAATCTTGAATGTTCCGACAGGCGTAGAGTTATTTTCTCCTGTCGCCACTGTATACACTTTGAAGATCTCCTCTCCGGCTTTCAGGGTCAAGGTATTCTGGGATTTATCCACAATGATACTGAAATGGACACCGGGAACTTTCAACTTCATGCCGGGGCGGATGAGACTGTTCTGGAGTTGATTCGCCTTCATCAAAAGATCGACGGTGGTCTCGTGTGCTTTCGCGATTTTGGCGAGTGAATCTCCCGGCTGGACTTCAATCTTTTTATCCGTCGGCGTCATGAGGGGCGAAAAAAGGATCGCCACATTCACTTTTCCGAGCCGCTCCTGCGCCAGACCCGCCGTTTTTGAAGCGGCGAAATCGTGAATCACTTTTTCGTAACCACTCTTTGCTTCAAGAAAATTCTTCCCTTCAAACTGCACATCCCCTATCCCGAAGAGCCCTTCTGCCAAGACCTCAGAAGGAGGCGTTCCCTGCGTCATCTCTGTATAATTCTGAAGGGCTTCATCCAATTTCCCATTCGAGAGTGCCTCTTTCGCCTTTTGAGAAAGATTACTCGCGCGACTTTTTTGAAAAAAATTCATGCCACCTGACTTCCGGCCGAAGGCAAGCGTAATCCCGATCCCGGAAAGAAGGATCACGAGCAAAATGAGAGCAACTTGCCACCGTTTCGACACCTCACTGACCTCCTTCAATGAGCGCATGAGTTATGGAGTGAAACAACATAACTCATTGCGCGAATTGAACCCCGCTCTTTTGGCATTTAAGTTAACACTTTCCAAAAGGGCGGGGTAAATTCAGACAACCCTTTACATCTTTTTGATGTAAAGGGTGTCTTCATTATAGATTAAAAAATAAAAGGGAGAGAAAAATTCCCAAGAGCGCCCCCATAATGACTTCGACGGGGGTATGCCCTAAAAGTTCCTTCAGCCGGTCTTCCCGAACCCCCTTGTTACGATAGATGTCATCTATAATCTTATTCAACACTTCGGCCTGCTCACCACTCGCGCGCCGGACCCCCTGTGCATCGAACATGATGATCAAAGCGACCACCGATGTCACCGCAAAAATGGGAGAGTCAAATCCGGAAACACATCCGACAGAGGTCGTAAGACTCGCGACGCCTGCGGCGTGAGAGGAGGGCATTCCCCCTGTTCCGATAAACCACTGGAAATTAAAGCGCTTCTCCTGGAAAATCCCGAGGATCACCTTAAGGACCTGTGCGACAAACCATGCCAGGAGCGTCACCCCGATGATGCGGTTGGCACCGATCTCCTTCAGAAAATCGTGTATTTCCTGGGAATGAACCGTCATGCTAACGCCCTGTGAAACCCTTCGCTCCGGCGTGAAATCCTTTCAAAGTCAGATCCAATTCATCGCGGTTGTCCGCATTGCTCCGGGCGTCATCCAGCGAAATTTTTCCGGCTTTGTAGAGAGCGACCAAGGCCTGGTTGAAGGTCTGCATCCCGAATATGGCCCCATCCTGAATGAAGTTCGGAACCTGAATCGTCAGCCCATCATGGATGAGCCCCCGGATCGTCGGGGTAAGGAGCATCACCTCGCAGGCGGGAATTCTTCCCTTTCCATCTCTGCGGGGGATGAGGCGGAGAGAAATTATCCCTTTGAGAAGAAGGGAAAGTTGCAGGCGTACCTCGTGATGCTGGTAGGGTGGAAAAAAATTGATGATCCGCTCCACGGTCTGAGTCGCATTGATCGTGTGTAACGTACTCAGCACAAGTTGGCCCGTCTCAGCGGCCTGAATGGCGCTTGACATCGTCTCCACATCGCGGATATCCCCGATATGGATCACGTCCGGCGTCTGCCGCATCATGTGGCGGAGGGCATGGTAATAAGAACGGGTATCCATTCCCACTTCCCGCTGGCTGATAATCGATTTCTTATCCCGGTGGACAAATTCAATGGGGTCTTCAATAGAAAGGATATGTTTCTCCGTATTGTTATTGAGGTAATCAATCATACTGGCAAGGGTCGTTGATTTACCGCATCCCGTTGAGCCGGTGACAAGGACCAAGCCGCGGCTTTCGTGGCAGAGATCCTCCAGCACTTTAGTAGGGAGACTTAAATCTTCAAAAGAGGGAACGCTACTTTTGATCGACCGGAAAACGATGCCGAGACTCCCTCTTTGATAGTAGACATTGGCACGAAAACGGCCCACCCCCGAGACGCTCAACGCGATGTCGGCTTCCAAATTATCACGAAATTGTTTTTCCTGCTCCTCGTTCAGAATCTCTTTGGCAAAAGAAAGCACTTCATCCGGGGTAAGACTCTGATCTCCCTCCGGAAAAAGCTTCCCGTAAACACGGAAACAGGGGGGGCTTCCGGTCTTCAGATAGAGGTCTGAAGCCTCTTTCACGATCATCATTTTCAGAAAATCTTCAACTTTTCCCATAAAGATATTTTATTATATCACTTTCCGATGCAAAATTGGGAGAAGATTTTGTCGAGAAGATCTTCGGTGAATACTTCCCCGACCACTTCTCCCAGAGCTTCCAGGGCGCTCCGGAGATCCACTGCAATAATCTCGGGAGGGTCTTTTTGGGAAAGGGCATCGGCTGCCGCACGGACCGCTTTGAGCGAGCGTGAAAGTGCCTCTTGATGGCGGGCGTTCGTGACCACTGTCCCCTCAGACGGTTTCACCCTCCCCTGCCAAACACTTTTTTGGATCGCCGCCTCCAAAAGGTCGATCCCCTTCCCTGTTGTTGCGGAAAGTGTTACAACGGTCCTCCCGTTTTTATGCTGAAACAAGCGTCCCGCATCCAGCCGCTGCGGGAGGTCTTCTTTATTGATGACATAGATGACCGAGCGGGACTCTATTTCACTCAGAAGCGTTTCGTCCTCCGGAGTTGCAGATTCGCTCCCATCCAAAACAAAGAGGATAAGGTCCGCCCGATCCAGATAAGAGCGGCTGCGGGAAATTCCTTCGGCCTCAATCAAAGAGTCGGTCTTCTGGATACCGGCGGTGTCTACCAACCGTACCGGAATTCCACCGATATTGGCTGTTTCTTCGATCGCATCACGGGTGGTTCCGGCAATGGGAGTGACGATGGCGCGATTTTGCCGTAGGAGCGCATTCAGAAGGCTGGACTTCCCCACATTCGGCCGGCCTGCAATGACAGCCGTCAATCCTTCACGAAAAATAATGCCGGCGGAAGCGCTCTCGAGAAGCACTTGAATGTCCTTGCCCACTTGCGTCAGCCGTTCGAGAAGTTTTCCTTCGCTCAAGATCTCAATATCTTCGTCCGGAAAATCGATAGATCCTTCCACATGCACCAGGCAATTGAGCAGTTCATCCCGAAGCTGCTTCATTTTTTTTGAAAGATTTCCCTCAAGCTGGTCCATCGCAGAGCGGAGACTCGCATCCGTCTTCGAACGAATCACATCCAAAACCGCCTCTGCCTGTGAAAGATCGATCCGACCGTTCAGAAAAGCGCGTTGGGTAAATTCTCCCGGTCGGGCGAGGCGGGCCCCCTGGCGTATGAAGAGTTCCAGAATTTCCCGAAGAGGAACTGTTCCCCCATGACCAAATACTTCAATCATATCTTCGCGGGTATAGGTGTGCGGGGCTTTCAAAACCAAGAGCATCACTTCATCAAGATGACGATCCGTATCCGGATCTACCACATACCCGTGAAGAGCCCGGAAGGGCTCGGCCTGTGAAGGGATTACACCTCTCTTTGAGGAAAAGACCTGATCGGCAATCTCAAAAACCCTTTTCCCGCTCATGCGGATGACACCGACCGCCGCTTCGCCGGCCGGCGTCGCGATGGCAACAATCGTATCCTGTTCTTCATCTCTGACCTTCTTCATAGAAATATAACCATCGGAAGAAGCAAGAGACAGAGAGGCACAGAGGCAGAGAAAAATCTCTGCTTCTTGCTTCTTTGCTTCTCTGCTTCTTCATTTTTTAATAAGGCTAACGCTTCCCCAATGAGGTAAAGAGACCCTGCAACCAAAATGACCCCCTCGGAATCGGCACCCTCACGGGCCGAGTCGAGGGCTTCTTGAAGAGAAGGAATAATTTCTATCTGTTTCGAATAGCGTGCGGCATAATTTTTTAGCTCGGGAGGACTCATGGCACGAACCGTTCTCGCCTGAGTCACGATGACCGTCTCCGCAAGAGGGCAGAGAATGCTGCATACGGCCTCGACCTCTTTATTGGCGGAGATGCCAAGGATAAGGGTCAGGAGGCGGCCCTTGAAAAAATCAAGAAAGGTCTCTTTCAGCGCGGAGGCCGAAGCGCCATTCTGGGCTCCATCCAAAACGAGAACCGGATTTTTTGCAATGATCTGAAAACGGCCCGGCCAATCGACTTTTGAAAGACCCTTTCGGATCGACTCCTTTGAAACCACTCGTCCTTTCTGGACGAGGGCTTCGCAGACCGCAATCGCAGTGAGCGCATTTCTGATCTGATGTTCCCCCAAAAGAGGCAGGAAAAGATTTGGGAGATTTCCTGTTAATCCCTCTACATCAAAATGGGTTCCCTCTTCGCTTTTTTCAACCCTGTGATAAGAATAGGAGGAAGAGACTTCAGAAAGAGTAATTCCTTTTTCCTTTGCCACCCGCCGGATTTCGGAAAGAGGTTCAGCATCTTGATGAGAAACCACTGCGAGAGCTTCTTTTTTCAAAATCTGCGCTTTCTCACAAGCAATCTCGGTAAGTGTTTTTCCCAGTTTATCCGTATGATCGTAACTGATAGGGGTAATTGCCGAAATCAAAGGACGAACCACGTTGGTCGCATCCAAACGCCCTCCCATTCCCACCTCTAACACCGCGATGTCTACCCCCTTTTCCTTGAAAAAGAGGAAACTGAGCGCAGTGAAGACTTCAAAAAAGGTAAACTTTTCTTCTTTCTCTTTGGATAATTTTTCGACGACGGGTTTGACCTTTGCAATGGTTGAAGCCAATTCCTCATCGGCGATCATATGGTCTTGACCCTTTGCGCCCATACGGATTCTTTCATTCCTTAAGATCAGATGGGGCGATGTATAAAGTCCGACGGCATATCCCGCCTCTCGAAGGATGCTGTATACCATGGCGCAGGTGGATCCTTTACCGCGGCTCCCTGCGACATGGATGGACTGGAATGCATTTTGCGGATTTCCGAGTGCGCCAAGAAGCGAACGCATCCGCCCGAGTTTCATCGCGTCATAGGAATACGTTGTAACCTTCTCGTAATCAATGAGTGAATCTAGAAATGCATATGCGTTATGAATTGTGGAATTCATCTTTAATCCCTTAGAAGCAAAGATGCAAAGAAGCAGAGAAGCATAGATAAGACTTTTTTGGTTCTCTGCCTCTTTGTTTCTCTGCTTCTTGCTTCTGGTCTCTCTCAGTGTCGAAAATGCCGGATGCCGGTAAAGACCATCGCGATGTCGCGATGGTTACATGCTTCGATCACTTCACGATCACGCATCGAACCGCCGGGCTGGATGATTGCACGGATTCCTGCCTCTCTCGCCACTTCTACATTGTCCGGAAATGGGAAAAATCCATCGCTGGCGAGCACGGCCCCTTCTGCTTTTGTCCCCGCCTTTTGAATGGCCAATCTCACAGATCCGACACGGGAAGGCTGGCCCCCTCCGATCCCAACAGTGGCTTCTTCCTTGGCAACAACAATCGCATTCGAACGGACATGTTTGGCCACTTTAAAAGCAAAAAGGAGAGACGCGAGTTCTTTCGCATCAGGCCTCCTTTTTGTCACAACCCGTAATCGAGAAGGAATGGCATCCAAACGATCTTCTGTCTGGATGAGGAGAGGACCCCCCGAGAGCTGCCTGAATTCTTTCTTATCGGTCCCTTTTTCGTTGTACAGAGCGTCAAAGGGAACAAGTCTTAAGTTCTGTTTCGATTTTAAAACCCGGAGTGCCGCTTTCTCGATTTTGGGGAAAGCGATCACTTCTAAAAAGGCGCTTTCGAGAATCTGTTTCGCAAGAGCCCCGTTCAGCGGACGGTTGACACCGACGACGCCGCCGAACGCAGACTCAGCGTCACATTCCCACGCTTTTTGGAAAGCTTCCTCAAGGGTCCTGCCCAAACTCACCCCGCAGGGGCTCGCATGTTTGACGATGGCGACAGAAGGCTTTTTAAACTCCGATACAATTCGGTAGGCGGTGTCCAGATCGAGAAGATTATTAAAAGAAAGAGGCTTCCCCTGGAGGGAAATTGCATTTTGTGAAGTATGAGATGCTGTATTCACGTAAAGAGCGCCTTCCTGGTGGGGATTTTCTCCATACCGGAGCGTCATCCATTTTCTAAAGTTGAGTGTGAGAAGATCCGGGAGCGTTTCCTTCCGATCTCTCCCGAAAAAATTTCTGATCGTCTGGTCATAACGGCTTGTCCGCAGGAATGCCTCATAAGCGAGTTTTCGGTTCGTTGCTTCTCGCACAGAGGAGGTCCTTTTCAGTTCTGAAAGGATTTCCTCATAAAAATCGGCGCTCGGGACCACCGTAACATATTTTGAATTTTTCGCCGCCGCGCGGAGAAGCGTGACTCCACCGATGTCGATGAGCTCCTCAAGCTCTGTTGGACGGAGCCTCTTTCGAACCCCCTCTTCAAAAGGATAAAGATCGACGACCACAAGATCGATCGGGTCAATCCCTTTTTCCCTAAGCGCTTTCATATGAGAGCGGTTCTTTCGGTCGGCGAGGATGGCCGCATGGATTTTCGGATGGAGCGTTTTGACCCTTCCGCTCAGAAGCTCCGGATAACCGGTATATTCCGAAACCTCCTGAACAGGAATCCTGTTCGCTTTCAGAATCCTTGCAGTCTTCCCCGTGGAAAGAAGTTTGATTCCGAGGCGCGAAAGACCTCTTGCGAAAGGAACGATGCCTCGTTTGTCATAAACACTCAAAAGGGCTCTTCGAACTTTAGGCATACTTCAATCACCTTTTCTCTGCCGAAAGACCTGAATCATTTTTTTTGTGACCTCTCCCACATGCCCGTCACCGATGAGCCGCTCATCGACGGAAACAACCGGCATCGCCCCCATAGAAGTATTGGTGAGAAAGACCTCCTCCGCTCCATACAGATTGAACCGGGTAAAGGGTTCTTCCTGAACCACGAGTTTCAGTCGTTTCGCTTCGCGGATCACCTGATCGCGGGTAATTCCTCTCAAAACTCCCAGAAAAGGGGGTGGGGTAAAAAGCGCCCGTCCCTTCACCATAAAAATATTGGAGATTCTCCCTTCCGTCACATACCCCCCTGAATCGAGATAGATTTCCTCGAGGCTTCCCTTTGAGGATTGTCCATCCAAGGTCGAAAGAAGGCCATTCAGATATTCCTTCGCTTTCATTTGGGCATCCATGGCGAAGATGGCATTGCGGCGCGTCGGGCTTGTTCGGATGGAGATTCCTTTCTCATAAAAAGAAGAGGGATATCGTTTCGCTTCCTTCACAATCAAAAAAAGACGCGACCTTTCCTCTTCCCGCACGAAAGCGATTCTCACATAAGCATCCGGGTAAGGCGTCGAGGCCACCTCTTTTTCCAAGAAGCGTTTGAGCGAGTTCCGTGAATGACCGAGCGGAAGACTGAGGGAGTGGGCCGATTCAAAAAGGCGGTTCACATGCTCCTCAAGCGCCACGATCTTTCTTTTTTCGGATCGCATCGTCTCAAAAATTCCCTCTTTCCAGAGGAACGAAGGAGAAAAACCCTCAGGCATGAAGAAGACTCCTCTCTTTTTTCAAAGCCTCGACCAGCGCCTCTGCTTTATGAAGACTTTCTTCGTATTCTTTGAGCGGATCCGAATCCGCTACGATTCCGGAACCGACTTGGATATACGCCTCGCCTTCTTTTAAGACAAAGGTCCGGATGACAAGATTCAAATCCATTTCGCCATTAAATCCGAGATATCCGATGGACCCTGTGTAAATGCCGCGTGCGAGAGGCTCAAGTTCATCGATAATTTCCATACACCGGACCTTGGGCACCCCTGTAATGGTGCCGCCGGGAAAAA
>Ga0105164_10000724_pt1 | contig 22241 bp, 18 predicted proteins | sample VDWuncwatermetaG_FD_89674 | JGI IMG/M metagenome (GOLD analysis project Ga0105164, IMG submission 89674) | Wastewater microbial communities from Netherlands to study Microbial Dark Matter (Phase II) - VDW unchlorinated drinking water | ecosystem: Environmental > Aquatic > Freshwater > Drinking...
CGTTTCTAGCCATAGCGCGCCAAATTTTTCCGGCGCATCGGCCATGTCGGCAATGGCTTGCAGCAAGGGGGTCAGCCGGTCACGTTGCGGTAGATTGTCGATAGTGCCATGCACCGCGATCAGTTGCCGCGCGAATACCAGTTGGGCGAAATCCAGACGCGGCTTGCCTTGCACCCGCACAAAGCCGCTATCAGGTGTGGCCTCCAGTTGCAGGGCTTGTGTTTCTTGCGCGCATTCCGCTTCAAATCCAGGGCGGCAGTAGAGTAGCCATTGAGTCGTTTGTGTTTTCATGGCGGCATTATGGGCAATAGCAAAGTAATAAGCTAAAAATGTTAAACTCCGCGCCTTGCTTGCATGCATCTTAACTTTTCAAATAATGGCAAAACAGTACGATTTAATTGTGTTTGATTGGGATGGCACGGTAATGGATTCGACTGCTGTAATTTCAGGCTCGATTCAGGCCGCGTGCCGCGATTTGGATTTGCCCGTGCCGACGGATGAGACCGCGCGGCATGTAATCGGTTTGGGGCTGCAACAGGCTTTAAACCACGCTGTGCCGAGTTTGACGGCGGCAGGGTACGACGCGTTTGTGCAACGCTATCGGCAGCATTTTCTTGCGCAGGAAAACGCCATGCCGCTTTTTGCCGATGCCGCCGAGACTATCGCTGAATTACATAGCCAAGGCTATAGTCTGGCGGTGGCCACAGGTAAAACACGGCATGGATTAAGTCGCGCCATGCAAGCATGCGGTTTGCAATCTTATTTTCATGCTTCGCGCACGGCGGATGAAACGCATTCCAAGCCGCACCCAGCAATGCTGTTAGAGATTATGAACGAGTTGGGCATCGCCGCTCATCGCGCCTTGATGATAGGCGATACCACGCATGATTTGAATATGGCAAAAAGTGCTGGAGTGAGCGCGTTGGGCGTGACCTATGGCGCACATCCCAAGCATCATTTAAGCGCGCTGCAACCGCTGGCTTTGTTGGATAGTTTTACGGAGTTGCGGGCTTGGTTTAAGATGCACGCCTAATCGCTTGAGGGCATCTCTAAGAAATCCAACTTCCGTCGCCATACTGTGTTGCTCGCAAAAAATTACTTCTAACATATCAGGCATATGCGTCGGCGCAATTTTGTTCTCGCGCCTTGTCTGGCTTAGCAATTTGAATTTTTAGAGGTGCCCTTGATACTTAATAGATATACAACTAAAGCACACACCTATGCCTAGCATGAAAACTATTAATCCTCGTTCGCTGCTATTGGCCTTTTGGGTCGCGCTGGTATTGATTGTCGGTGTAGCTTGGTTCGAGTGGCGACATACCGAAAATATGCGCGAGACGGCTGCTTGGGTCACGCGCACGCACGAGGTGCAGGCGGAAATCAATCGGCTGGGCTTATTGGTGAACGATATTGAAAGTAGCGAGCGTGGCTTTATTATTTCCGGCAATTCATCATTCATCGATACTTTGGATGTCGACAAGAAAAAACTCGCTGACACATTTGAGCTGCTGCAACAAAAAATTAGTGACCCTCAGCAGCACGTTAACTTGGTTGCCCTTAAGGCGCTCATCACGCATCGCGTGACCCTTTCTGAGCGGAATATCAGCTTGCGCAAAAATGTGGGTTTTGCGGCCACGCAAAAAGTAGTTGCTGGCGGTGAAGGTGAGGTGACGATGGATAAAGTACATGCCTTGCTCGCACAAATGGATGCACGCCAAGCGACATTGCTGGAACAACGCTCGGCGGTAACACGTAATGATGAAAAAGAAGTGATGGTGTGGGAATCGATCGGTGGTAGTGTCAGTCTTGCGTTATTTATGGCCGTATTTTTTGTTTTGCGGCGTGAAAACTGGCTGCGCCAGAAAAATTTGCAGGCACTGGAGGACGCTAAAAGTCATGCCGAGCAAGCTAATGCCGCAAAGGACATGTTTCTCGCCACCATGAGCCATGAAATTCGCACCCCGCTTAACGGTCTGCTCGGCATGTTGGAGCTGTTGGGTCTTTCTAGGCTAGATTGGGAGCAACGTCAAACACTCGAAATTGCCCGTGATTCGGGGCGGGGCATGGGGCGCATTATCGACGACATTCTTGATCACGCTAAAATTGAAGCAGGAAAAATGGAGCTGTTGCTAGAGCCCGTGTCGTTAGCACAACTGTTGCCGAGCATTGTGAACACCTATTATGCGATCGCCAGCACTAAAGATATCGTGCTGAGACCGTTAGTCGACCGCCGTATCAGCCCAGCATTGATGGTAGATTCATTGCGTTTATCGCAAATATTAAATAACTTCGTCAGCAACGCACTGAAATTTACCAGCAAAGGCCACGTGGAAATTCGCGCCGACTTGCTGGATAAAAAAGCCGATGCAGAGGTGGTGCGCCTCTCTGTTATTGATACGGGCATCGGCATTTCAGCCGAGGCACAGCAGCGCATGTTCCAGCCGTTTTCTCAGGGGGGGGTAGATACCTCGCGCTTATATGGCGGTACGGGTTTGGGGTTGGCGATTTGCCGCCGCTTGACTGAAATGATGGGAGGGGAAATTAAAGTCGAGAGCACCCTAGGCATGGGTACGACGATGAGTGTGACGCTTACCTTGAAAGTTTCACCTACTCCGTTGGCCGATGTGGCTCAAAAGCGTGAGCAAACTAAGCGACAGGTTGAGGAAAGAAGAGTCGATAGCAGCATTCTTATAACAGAGGCTTCGCCACTGGTGTTGGCAGTGGACGATCATCCTGTCAACCGTTTGCTGTTAGCGCGGCAATTGGCAATATTGGGCATGCGCACGCAGATGGCCGCAGACGGGCAAGAGGCATTGACCTTATGGCAAAATGCGGGGCTTGGAAAATACGCGTTGGTTATTACCGATTGTAATATGGGCAATATGGATGGCTACACCCTGACCCGCGCTATTCGCGAGATAGAGGCCAAAGAGGGTTACTCGCGCATCCCTGTTGTGGCATGGACTGCAAATTCGCTTTCGGATGCAATAGCCCTGTGTCACGCGGCGGGAATGGATGACGTACTGGTTAAACCGTGTGATTTGGATAAGCTGGAGGCTATACTTACCAAGTGGGTGCCGCAAGCCCAGACTGCCCAGACAGCCCAGACTGCACAGGCAGCAACTGAATTAGCGGCTTCCTCTTTGGCTACCCCTACTACGACTACCGCAACAACAGCCTCTCAATTATCCTTAACCGCTGATTTAGTACGTGAGGCGGAAGTGCCAGCCATAGACCGTAGTATGTTGATTAGAGCAATGGGGGGGGACGAAGCTGCTGCACTAGAATTGCTGCAAAACTTTCGTAAAGTCCTGCCAGAGCGCATAAGCAAGCTGCAAGCATTACTCATAACGACGGATTTCGACGCTATTGAATATGCCAGCCATCAGTTTAGAGGGACGGCGGCAATGGTTGGTGCGATTATGTTGGCGGGTATTTGTGCACGCATCGAAACTGCCGCGCAAGCAGGGGATATGTCGCAGATAGCGGCACTGGGCAGTACCTTTACCAACGAGGCAGCACGTGTAACCAAGCAGCTTGCGCAGCTATAACACCACCCACAGTCATAGCGTTTAACCCGCCGTAGTATTTAATCTAGATTGGGAATTTATCCAAAACCCCCTCTAGCTCCCCCTTGTCAGGGGGAGAACTGAAGCTGCTCCTCCCCTGATAAGGGGAGGCTGGGAGGGGTTTCTGGCTAATAGACAACAACCCGATTGAGCATCACCTCTATATAATAATGCGACCGAACGGCAAGTGGCGAACATTAAGGAATGACCAAAATGTTTATTGCACATGATTTAATTGTGTTGATTGTTGAGGATGATGATTTTCAGCGTCGAGCATTAGCAAAAATGCTGCGAGGGTTAGGTGTGCCACGCATAGTAGAGGCCGCAAATGGTAGGCAGGCACTGGCAATGATGCGGAGTGCTGCGCGTATTGATCTGGTGGTGTGCGACTTGGATATGCCGGAGATGGATGGCATCGAATTTATGCGGCACATGGGGCAAATCGCCAGCTCGGCAGCGTTGATTATTAACAGCTCCAAGGAGCAGTCGTTGCTGGACTCGGTGGCGAAAATGGCACAAAGCCACGGCTTGCATTTGCTGGGCGTGATCGCTAAACCTACCACTCAGAGCAAGCTCGAAGACTTACTGGCAAACTATAAGCCACGTCAGCTATCCGCTGCCGCTTTAGTTACCAAACCCACGTTCAGGCTCGCCGAAATACTTGCGGGCATTACACAAAAACAATTCTTACCTTTTTTTCAACCGAAAATTGATTTTCAGAGTGGGCGTTTATTAGGTGCCGAAGTGTTGGCTCGTTGGAATCACCCTGAGCATGGGCTGATTTACCCCACCGCTTTTATCAAGCTGTTGGAGCACAATAACGAAATAGATGGCCTGACGATGCTGATGTTGAAAGAGGCGGCAATTGCTTGCCGACAGTGGCGCGAGCAAGGCATGGATTTGACTGTCGCCGTGAATCTTTCGCTGGTGTCGCTGGGTGACACCCATCTGGCCGACCGCGTGACACAGGTTGTGCGCGCTGCGGGTCTTGATCCCCAATATATGATTTTGGAGATCACCGAAACCGCCATTATGGCCGACATGAGTGCCGCGCTTGAAAATCTTACCAGGTTGCGTATGCGCGGTTTTGGTTTAGCGATTGATGATTACGGCACGGGCTTTTCCAGCCTGCAGCGTTTGGGGCAAATTCCCTTTACCGAGCTTAAAATTGATCAAAGTTTCGTTACAGATTGCGGGGATCACCCCGCGTCACGCGTCATGGTGGAATCCAGCATCGCGCTGGCGCATCGTCTCAATATTAAATGCGTGGCCGAGGGGGTTGAGTCACAAGCCGATTGGGACGGTCTAAAAGCCATGCAATGCGATGTGGCGCAAGGTTATTTGATCGCCAAGCCGATGGATGCTTGGTTGTTTTTAGAACATTGGGCAAGCCGCCATGAAGGCCATGCACATTGAATGAAATGTAATTGTTGGTGCGTAATTGCACTATCCCCCGTGTTGAGCCGGATGCCATTCAGTAAAAATTATCCAGCCAGCACATCTATTAAAATCACTCAATCATCGAGCCGCTCAGTAAGCGCGCAATAAATTTCAGAAGGAGTCGTTCATGTCAGATCAACAAAATTGGGAACGCGGTGTGTTAGAAAAATTGGCGATGTCGGCCATACAAGAGCAACGTCGCACACGGCACTGGAGCATCTTTTTTAAAGTGTTAACCTTCGCTTATTTATTTATTCTGCTGGCATTATTTATGGGCTGGATGGGTAAGGCAGACACCACGTTGTCAACCGAAAAACACACCGCGCTGGTGGAATTAAATGGCGTGATTTCTGCCGATTCTGCCGCAAATTCTGAAAGGTTGATCGGCAGTCTACAAGAAGCCTTTAAGCATAAACAAACGCAGGGCATTATTTTGCGCTCGAATAGCCCCGGTGGGAGCCCGGTGCAATCGGGCTATATCAATGATGAAATTCGCCGTTTGCGCACCAAGCACCCGAACATTCCCATTTATGCGGTGGTGGAAGATATATGTGCTTCTGGTTGTTATTACATCGTGGCAGCGGCGGATAAAATATTCGTGAACAAGGCCAGCTTGGTTGGCTCAATTGGCGTGTTGATGGATGGCTTCGGCTTTACCGGCACAATGGAAAAGTTGGGCGTGGAACGGCGTTTAATTACTGCTGGTGAAAACAAGGGTTTCATGGACCCCTTTGCCCCCGTGAACGCAGTGCAGCAAGAACATGCCAAAAAAATGTTGGCCGAGATTCATCAGCAATTTATTGATGTCGTCAAAGAAGGGCGCGGCAAGCGGCTGAAAGATACGACAGGCGTGTTTAGTGGTCTCATTTGGACGGGACAAAAGAGTATAGAAATGGGTTTGACCGATGGCATGGGCAGTGTAGAGAGCGTGGCGCGAGACGTGATTAAAGCGGAAGAAATTGTTGATTTTACCGTGCGCGAAAACTTCTCTGAACGGCTGGCAAAGCGGTTTGGCGCAGGTGTGGCGAGTGCGATGGGGTTGTCCAGCGAAAATGTGAGCTTCAAATTGCGTTAAACCATTTTTGGAAACAATAAAATAATCTGTTATTCTGCTCGCGTGAAAGTTAACGAAATTTTATTGAAGCTCAAAGTTGATGGCTGGTATCTGGTTACCACGCGAGGCAGCCATCGTCAGTTCAAGCATCCTGTCAAAAGTGGTCGCGTCACCGTATCGGGAAAACCAAGCGATGATCTAGCTCCCGGCACGCTGAATAGCATACTTAAGCAAGCACAGTTAAAGGATTAACCATGCGTTATGCAATCGTTGTAGAGAAAGCAGAAAATAATTATTCAGCTTACGCGCCTGATTTGCCCGGCTGTGTTGCGACTGGTTTAACCGTTGAGGAAACTGAGCGCGAAATGCGTCTAGCAATCGAATTTCATATTGGAGGTTTGCTTGAAGACGGCTTACCTGTTCCCCAGCCGCTAAGCATAGTAGAGTACCTTGAAATCGTGGCATAACTGGGCAAAGCAATACATTGCCCGATGAAGTAAAGCGTGCGCTAAGTGCACAATCCATCTAGACATTGTCTGCTAAGCGATACCACAGACAATGTCCCGCCAATATTGCCATCCCCTATTTATGAGCGCAATGTCACAGCAACGGCTGTAAATGCGGCAACACATTTTGCAAAATGCGCGTTTGAGCGGTGGCCACAGGATGCAAATTGTCTGCTTGAAACTGCTCTGGCGTGAGTCCATCCAACAAAAATGGCACCAACGTTAACTTATATTTTTTAGCTAATTTGGGGTACATGGCCTTGAATGCTTGGGTGTACTTTCCGCCATAATTCGGCGGCAATTGCATCCCCACCAAAACGATTTGCGCGCCTGATTTTTTAAAACTTTGTATGAGGCGGCCAAGGTCAGCTTGAATATCTGCCACAGGTTTACCGCGCAGCGCATCGTTGGCTCCCAGCTCAAGTATTACAATGCTAGGTTGGTGTTGGCGTATTACTTGGTTGGCGCGCCGCACGCCGCCACTGGCCGTTTCGCCGCTGATGCTGGCATTAATGATTTGATAGTGCGAGTGACTTTTTTGTAACGTTTGCTGCATTAAATTCACCCAGCCCGCCTCGCGGGCAATGCCATAGCTCGCGGATAAGCTATCGCCAAACACCACAATGGTCGGTTGCTGCGCCATGCTGGGGTTGCATAACAAGGCTATAGCAATAAATAAAACTAATTTTAAGAAAGAATAAATTTTCATGGTTGACATTGTGCGAGCAGTGAATTTGGGTAAGCAAGTGGAAAGCGGTGGTCAGCCCTTGTCTATCTTGCATGAGATTAATTTTTCAGTCAAAGAGGGAGAAAGCCTCGCAATTTTAGGCACGTCCGGTTCGGGTAAATCTACTCTATTGGGGCTGTTGGCGGGGCTGGATGCTCCCACCAGCGGCAAAGTGTATCTGGATGGAAATGATCTTTCTATTTTTGATGAAGATGGGCGCGCCCGTTTGCGTGGGCGTTTGGCCGGGTTTGTGTTTCAATCCTTTCAATTATTACCCGCGTTATCCGCGTTAGAAAATGTCATGCTACCGCTGGAGCTGCATGCTGCCAGCAATGCCCCCTCAATGAGTATTAGGGAGCGCGCCACCGCAGCATTAAAAAAAGTGGGGTTAGCCGCGCGCCTCAGCCATCAACCTAAACATTTATCCGGCGGCGAACAGCAACGTGTCGCCATCGCCCGCGCTTTTGTCGGGCAACCCAAAATATTATTTGCCGATGAGCCGACCGGTAATCTAGATGCTGCGACAGGCACGCAGATTATTGATCTCATGCTAGAACTGAATCGCACACAGGGTACGACTTTAATTCTAGTCACACACGATCAAGCACTGGCACAGCAGTGCAGCAGGCAATTGCACCTAGCAGCCGGACGGGTGTTGACATGAACACACTATGATTATCACTCAACATGCTACGCCGCGATTGGCGCGGCAGGGGGTACATTTTCCCTCTCCCACAAGTGGGCGAGGGGAAACGTCATGAATATATTACGTTTATCACTCAACATGCTGCGGCGCGATTGGCGTGCGGGTGAGTGGCGCGTGTTGCTCATCGCGTTGGTGTTGGCAGTAGGCAGCATGTCTACCGTGGGGTTGTTTGCCGACCGCGTGCGGCAAGCGCTGCAACAGGAGGCCACCAGTTTGTTAGGCGCGGATTTGCGTGTGACTTCTACTCGTCCTATTCCACCAGCGTATCGTGCTGCTGCGTTAGAACGTAATTTACGGGTGATTGAAAATGCGGTTTTTCCGAGCATGGTCACGCGCAAACAAACTTCTACGCCGAGTGCAAAAAATGTGCCGAGTGCAAAAAATGTGCCGAGTGCAAAAAATGCGTTGGGTGTGCAAAATGTGTTGGCTGAAGTAATGGCGGTAGAGCAGGGCTATCCCTTACGCGGCAAAATTACGATAGATGATGGTACGTTGCATGTTGCGCAAAGTGTTCCACAGCGTGGCACGTTGTGGGCGGATGCGCGACTATTTCAGCGCATGAATGTGCAAGTGGGCGATGAAGTTGAGCTGGGTGCACTGCGTTTGCGGTTGGCCGCGCGCATCGTGCGTGATGTCGATCAATCCATCGGCTTTGTCAGTTTTGCGCCGCGAGTGATATTAAATGCTGCGGATTTGTCGGCCAGTGGTTTGGTACAAGAAGGGAGCCGCATCAACTATCGTTTACTCATGGCGGGTGACGCAATGCAGGTCAACGCGCTACGACTATGGCTGACTGAGCGTGTGCAGCTAAGTGAAAAGCTAGAAGACGTGCGCGATGCGCGCCCTGAAATCCGCACCGCGCTGGAACGCGCCGAGCATTTTCTGGGGCTGGCCGCGCTCACCGCCGTGGTGCTGGCGGGTGTGGCAATGGCCTTGGCGGCGCGGCATTTCATCATGCGGCATTTGGATACCTGCGCCATGATGCGCTGCATGGGTGCGAGCCAGGCACAGGTGCTGCGAATATTTTTGTACCAATTTTTAGTGCTCGGTTTTTTGGCAGTGTTGTTGGGCTGTATTTTGGGCTACGCCGCACAAACAAGTTTGGTGCAATCGGTCGCTTCGGTACGCGATGCAAATTTGCCTAACCCAAGCTGGCAACCAATTTGGCAGGCATCTGCGAGTGGCATTGCACTGCTTTTAGGTTTTGCATTTTTGCCTTTGTGGCAACTCAAAAGCGTCCCACCGCTGCGCGTTATCCGCCGTGAATTAGGCTTGCCAGAGTCGCGCACGGGTCTGTTATATGTCTTAGGTGGCACAGTGTTAGGCGGCTTATTTTTATGGCAAGCGGGTTCAATTAAACTCGGTTTGGTTGTGCTGGGCGGCTTGGCCGGAGGCTTGTTGGTGTTCGGTTTGTTGGCTTGGTTAGCATTGCGTGGCCTGGCTAAAATATCGTTTGGGGGCAATCCCGCATTTGCTAATTTAGCGCGACATGGGCGCACCAATGCCCTACAAATTGTCGCGCTGAGTTTGGGTGGTATGGCCTTGCTGCTGTTAACCTTTGTGCGGGGAGATTTGCTGGATAACTGGCGCACGCGCTTGCCGCCCGACGCGCCGAATCGATTTTTGATCAACATACAAGCGGATCAACGCACGCCGCTATTAAATTTTTTTGCGCAAAATAAAATCGCTGCGCCACAACTTTTCCCCATGGTGCGTGGCCGCTTGATTGCCATTAACGAACGTACGGTGAGTGGTAATGATTACCCAGAGCCTCGCGCACGCTCGTTGGTCGAACGCGAATTCAATTTATCTTGGGCCGAAAATTTGCCCGAAGCAAATGAAATGGTGCAGGGCCAGTGGTGGTCAAGCCCTTCTGCGGCAGAATTATCCGTGGAAGAAGGCATCGCGAAGACGCTGGGTATTCGTTTGGGCGACACGCTCACCTATGATGTGGCGGGTAATAAATTTAGCGCGCAGGTCGTTAATTTACGCAAGCTGCAATGGGATTCTATGCGCGTGAATTTCTTTGTTATTGGAACACCCGCGCTAATGGAAAACTTTACTGCCAGCTACCTTACCAGCTTTCATTTGCCCGTCGATAAAGCCCGCGCGGGGGATGCGCTGGTTACCAATTTTCCCAATTTATTGATGATTGATACCGATGCGATTATCGAGCAAGTTAGAAATATCATGGATCAAATCGCACAAACGGTCAGCGCGATTTTTATGTTCACCTTGCTCAGCGGTCTGGCGGTGCTGTACGCCGCGTTGTTAGCAATGCAGGATGAGCGCATACATCAAACCGCAATCTTGCGAACACTGGGGGCGGATAGTCATTATTTACGCAAATTACATTTGACAGAATTTGCCGTGCTAGGTGCGTTGAGTGGATTTTTTTCAGCCGCAGGCGCGGCCTTGCTTGGTTGGATTGTGGCGCAGCAAGTGTTGCTTATTCCTTATCAGCCAAGCGTGATGTTGCTGCTTGTTGGCATTACGGGGGGCGCGATTATTGTGACCTTGGCGGGGTGGTTGGCGACACGGCGCGTGGCGGGGATGTCGCCATTGAGGGTGTTGCAATCAGTTTAAGTTTTTATTGCGAGAATTGTTACATTCTGTAAATTTACTAAACATACAATTTGCTCCCTCATCCTCCCTCTTCTGATAAAACTACTAGCCATTCGACTAAGCTGGCAAACTACGCCAGCCAAGTCGCTGGTTATCCCGAAGGGAGAGCGCAGCGAGGGTGCCGAAGGCGGGCTTTTCATCCCTCTCCTTTCGAGAGAGGGACAGTGGGTGAGGGAGCAAGATCGAGGACTTAAAAACTCCGAATTCAAATTCAAAAATGCGCCTACTTTTTTGTTTTTTTGCCCAATCAATTAAACCTTAAGGACAAATCTATTGCCTGAACATCCTTAGTCAATCCACCAATCGAAATACGATCCACGCCCGTTTCAGAAATTGCCCGTACTGTGTTCAAAGTCACGCCACCTGAGGCTTCCAGTGCAGCGCGCCCTGCTGTAATTTGCACCGCTTCGCGTAATTCCACTAAATTAAAATTATCCAGTAAAATAAGTTTTGCACCCGCAGTCAATGCTTCTTGCAGTTCGGTTATATTTTCTACTTCAATTTGAATGTTCGCACCTGCCGGAGTAATCTCAAAAGCTCGTGCCAGTGCCACGCTGATGCTGCCTGCTGCCATGATGTGATTTTCTTTAATCAACACGCCATCGTATAAACCCATGCGCTGATTAAAGCCGCCACCCATCGTTACTGCATATTTCTGCGCGATGCGTAGCCCTGGCAAGGTTTTGCGCGTGTCCATAATTTTGGCGGCAGTCCCGCGCACCGCGTCTACATAACGTCGCGTGAGCGTGGCGGTGGCCGAAAGTGTTTGCAAAAAATTCAATGCAGCGCGCTCGGCAGTCAGCATTGCGCGCGCATTGCCGCGTATCTCGCATAGTGTTTGGTTGGCAGTAATGGCCTCACCATCGCGAGCGAACCAGTGAATCACGCACTGTTCGTCTAGTGACTTAAAACAAGTGTCAAACCACGCGGTACCGCACAGCACCGCGTCCTGCCGCGTGATAACCGTGGCGTGACCCGGCATATGTTCGGGGATGAGTTGCGCGGTGAGATCGCCCTGCTGAATATCCTCACTCAGCGCAGCAGCCACATTGGTGCGGACGTGCGCGGCGAGATTAGATAATTGAGACATCGTTACAACCAATAATCAGTAATATATTTTTCACCCTTGTCGCAGAAAAAAGTGACAACATTATCCAGCTTGTATTTATCACGCAATCTGCGCGCGGCGATGAGATGCGCGCCGGAGGAGGGGCCGATAAATATGCCGTGCTCGCGCGCTAAGCGCCGCATTTCCACGATTGCTTCGTCAGATTCTACGTGTACCACTTCATCCATTAAATCGCGGTGGCGTTGAATAATGCCTGGGATAAAACCATCAGCGATGCCTTCAATAAGGTGCTTGGCGATTTCACCGCACAAGATGGTGCACGATTCGCTCGGCTCCAGCCCGACTACTTTGCACGATGGGTTGGCAGCCTTGAAAGCCTGCCCCACACCGATGATGGTGCCACCTGTGCCGATACCGCACACCACGGCTTCAGGCAAAACACCCTTGGGCAGTTGCGATAAAATTTCTGGTCCCAGCCACTCGCGGTTTTCGTCCACGTTCCATTCGTTATCGAACTGTTGCGGCGCAAAATATCCCGGCAGGCTGCCCATGCGGCGCGCTTCGGCCAAGGCATCGGTTACATGAAAATCGCCCATGATATGTACTTCTGCACCATAGGCGCGCGAGATGGCCGTGCGCTCGCGACTCAGCCCGTCCGGCATTAACACCAGCATTTTGTAGCCTTTGACGGCCGCCACCATGCTCATGGCGTTACCGGTATTACCACTACTGGCCTCGACGATGGTGTCCCCCGGCTTAAGCAAGCCATCGCGCTCAGCGCGTTCAATCATGTATTTTGCAATACGCGCTTTGATTGAGCCAGAGGGATTAAGAAATTCTAGTTTGACCCAAATGCCGTCGATTTGGATAAGAGGGGTGTCGCCGATTGCGTCGAGTATGGTAGTCATTGAAACCGCTTCCTAAGTAAAGTAAAAAAATATTTTTTGGCTACTGATGAGTGGTGGCCAAGTTGTGTAGGTAGACCACAAAATCAGGGTCTTCTCCGTGCAGCAGGGTTGTGAGCGCGGCACGAAAATCTTCGCGCTGACACCATTCATGCATGTAGTCCTCCCAAGAACGCCATCGGCGCTGCTGCTGGGAAGTCATGTTCTCTTCATAGAGTAACAGATAGGCGCGCTCAAACAGAGAAATTAACATGCTAAAAATAATGAACATGCGCTCGCGCTGTTCCTCGGAAAGTTGTGGGGTTTTTTCAGTTGAAAATAGTCGCAAATCAGGGTTAGCCAGCGTCACTTTCAGAAAATCTTGATAGTTGTCGGAGATAAGCTGATACACCGCATCTTCTTCGTTGTTACGTTCCTTACGCTGCTCGTACAGAAACACGATGATAGCCAGCGGCAGGCCAATCACGGTCACGATGTAGCTCCACATTTCCCAAGTTGTTATCGACATGACTCACTATTAGGGTATCTCTAAAAATCCCAATTTCGTCGCCATACGTTGTTGCTCGCAAAAAATGTTTACTTACATATAAAACATATGCGGTGTAACCATTTTTTGTTCGCGCCTAGTCTGGCTTATAACCAGCCTGCGTGTGTTGTTGGGGCTTTAGCCCCTTACAACCGCGGTGTACCCCTTGCGGGTGCACTTGGCTGCCGCTTTTTGGCGGCCTAGTGGAATGGCTAGTTGTTTCATCAGAACTTTGAATTTTTAGAGACACCTGTTATTAATTGCATAACCGCAAAATAACCTGCGCTGCATGAGCGGTCAATAGGCACTTGAATTTTTCAGGATTTGCACAATATGCCGAACAGGGAATTATTTTGAGGGAGACATGATGCGTATTGATAAATTTACCACCAAGCTGCAACAGGCATTGGGCGACGCTCAGAGCTTGGCCGTGGGGGGCGATAATCAATTTATCGAGCCGCACCATTTGTTATTAGCTTTGCTGAATGATGCGGATAGCGGGGTACCTGCATTGTTAGCGAGGGCGGGGGGGAAGGTGTCGCCTTTGAAAGAAGCGTTGGTGCAGAGCATTGCGCGCTTGCCCAAGGTGGAAGGGCATGAGGGTGAAGTGCAGGTGGGACGCGATTTGGCGAATTTATTTAATGTGACGGACAAGTATGCACAAAAACATGGCGATCAATTTATCGCATCGGAAATGTTTTTGCTGGCGTTGACCGATGATAAAGGTGAGTGCGGGCGATTACTAAAACAGCATGGCATCAGCCGTGCGCCGTTGGAGCAGGCCATTAACCTAGTGCGTGGCGGTGAGACTGTGGGCAATGCCGAATCCGAAGGCCAGCGCGAGTCTCTGAAAAAATACACAATGGATTTAACCGAACGTGCGCGCATGGGCAAGCTTGATCCGGTGATTGGGCGTGATGACGAAATCCGCCGCGCGATTCAAGTATTGCAACGCCGTACTAAAAATAATCCGGTGCTGATCGGCGAGCCGGGCGTGGGTAAGACCGCGATAGTCGAAGGCTTGGCGCAACGCATTGTGAATGATGAAGTGCCGGAATCGCTCAAGGGAAAAAAAGTATTGTCGCTGGATATGGCGGCGTTACTGGCGGGTGCGAAATATCGCGGTGAGTTTGAAGAGCGGTTGAAATCGGTATTGAAAGAAATCGCGCAGGAAGAGGGGCGCGTAATTATATTTATTGATGAGCTGCATACTATGGTGGGCGCGGGTAAAGCCGAAGGTGCGATGGATGCGGGCAACATGCTGAAGCCTGCGCTGGCGCGGGGTGAGCTGCATTGTATTGGTGCGACGACGTTGGATGAATATCGCAAGTATGTTGAAAAAGATGCGGCACTGGAGCGTCGTTTTCAAAAAGTATTGGTGGACGAACCGAGCGTGGAATCAACCATTGCCATTTTGCGCGGCTTGCAAGAACGATACGAGCTGCATCACGGCGTGGATATCACCGACCCGGCCATTATTGCTGCAGCGGAGTTGTCGCACCGTTACATCACCGATCGTTTTTTACCGGATAAGGCGATTGATTTAATCGACGAAGCGGCAGCGCGGGTGCGGATGGAAATTGATTCCAAGCCGGAGGTGATGGATAAACTAGATCGCCGTTTGATTCAACTCAAAATCGAGCGCGAAGCAGTGAAAAAAGAAAAAGATGAGGCCTCACAAAAACGGCTCGCGTTAATCGAAGATGAAATTAAAAAATTGCAGCGCGAATATGCCGATTTGGAAGAAGTATGGAAGGCGGAGAAGGGTGCGGCACAAGGCACAGCACTCTTAAAGGAAGAAATGGAAAAAGTGCGTGCCGAAATGGTGCGCCTACAACGCGAAGGCAAATTGGAGAAGGTGGCAGAACTACAATATGGCAAGCTGCCTCAGCTTGAAGCCAAACTCAAAGAAGCCGTGTATGCCGAAGAAAACAAGCCGAAGAATCGTTTGCTGCGCACACAAGTGGGCGCGGAAGAAATCGCTGAAGTGGTGAGTCGTGCGACTGGTATTCCGGTATCTAAAATGATGCAGGGCGAGCGCGAAAAATTATTGCACATGGAAAGCAAATTGCACGAGCGTGTGGTTGGGCAGGACGAAGCGGTGCGGCTGGTGAGCGATGCTATACGCCGCTCACGCTCTGGCTTATCTGACCCCAATCGTCCCTATGGCTCGTTTTTATTTTTGGGTCCCACGGGTGTGGGGAAGACCGAGCTGTGCAAGGCACTGGCCGGATTTATGTTCGATGCGGAAGATCATCTCATCCGCATCGACATGAGCGAGTACATGGAAAAGCATTCCGTGTCGCGCTTAATTGGCGCGCCTCCCGGCTATGTTGGCTATGAAGAGGGGGGCGGTTTGACCGAGGCGGTACGGCGTAAGCCTTACAGCGTAATCTTGCTGGATGAAGTGGAAAAAGCGCATCCCGATGTATTCAACGTATTACTGCAAGTATTGGATGATGGCCGCATGACCGACGGTCAGGGACGCACGGTGGATTTCAAAAATACTGTTGTGGTGATGACTTCTAATCTTGGCTCGCAGATGATCCAGCAAATGTCCGGCGATGATTATCAGGTGATTAAACTGGCGGTGCTGGGCGAAGTAAAAACGTATTTCCGCCCAGAATTTATCAATCGCATTGACGAGGTGGTGGTGTTCCACTCGCTCGACGAAAAAAATATCAAGGCTATTGCGCGAATTCAATTGCAGTATTTAGAAAAACGCTTGGCTGCGATGGAAATGAAATTAGAAGTGAGCGATGCCGCACTTGCTGAAATTGCAGCAGCGGGCTTTGATCCGGTGTATGGCGCGAGACCGCTTAAACGGGCGATACAAGCACAACTGGAAAACCCGCTGGCAAAATTAATCTTGGAAGGGCGTTTTACCGCCAAGGACACCATCAAGGTTGGATGCGTGGGTGGCGTGATGAAGTTTGGTTAGGGTTGATGCGTCGTGCTACAAAGAATAAAGCCCAACATGCGTTGCTGCATGGCTGGGCTTTTATCTGAGACTGCAGGTATTACTTAAGGGTGTTGCTAGAAATTAAATTGTTGGTTTTTAAAGGTGAGGATGGTATTGCTGTGTCAGAAATCGCTCAAGGGATGCAGCGTAAGGCGAAGCTTGGCGAGGAAGCGGAGTTGACTCGCTGTCAATGAGCATTCCGAGCCAAGATTTAACGTAGCGATGCGCCCTTGAGCGGTTTACTGACGCAGAAGATCAGTGGTGATGCCCGCCTTCGCCATGCGTATGTCCATGTGCAATTTCTTCGGCGGTAGCGGCACGTACGGCAGAAACCGTACCAACGAAGCTAAGCGTTTTGCCAGCCAGCGGGTGGTTACCATCTACGGTGACTTCATCGTCCGTGACATCCACCACGGTGTAGAGCGAATATTCGCCATCTTCGTCGTTTTCTGCACCACCTTCAAACTGCATGCCGATGGCCACGTTTTCTGGGAACATATTGCGTGGCTCTACACGCACGAGGTCATGTTCGTATTCGCCAAAACCATCGTCGGGCGTGATGACGATTTCGAGTTTGGTACCGACAGTTTTGCCGTGCAATGCTTCTTCTACCGTGGGAAAAATGCCATCGTAACCGCCGTGCAGGTAGCTGACGGGGTCTTCAATTTTTTCGAGCAGCGCACCGCTGGAATCAGATAATTCGTAACGCAGCGATACAACCGTGTTTTTTGCAATCTTCATTTCATTTCCTTTATTAAATTAAATATTTCTTGTGCATGACCGTGTGCGTGAACGCCGTAGAGCGCATGACGCACTATGCCTTTTTTGTCAATTACAAAAGTAGAACGTTTAACAGAGACTTTTGTTTGTATCTGCCCGTCAACTTCTTTGTGGTAGAGCACCTTATATTTTTTGCAGACTGTGGAGTCGGCATCAGATAAAAGTAAAACCGAGAGGCCGTATTTATCTCTAAAGGTGGCATGGCTCAAGCATTCGTCGCGGCTGACCCCAACTACGAGGGTGTCGAGCTGGGTAAACTCATCGTCCAATTTGGTGAATTCATTGGCCTCCATTGTGCAACCGGGCGTGTCATCTTTGGGGTAAAAATACAGCACGATATTTTTTTTGCCTAAGCATGAGGCGGAATTAAATATTTCCATGTCCGCATCCGGCAGAATGAACTGTGGTGCATCCATTCCTGCTTTTAATATCATTGGGACACCTCCAAAAAATCAAACTTTAATTTAGACCGCGTTTATTCTAACCGAATTTTTATGGGGATAATAATTTTGTCATCGCGGAGCGCGGTTATAATTCTATCCATGAAAAATAATTTTCCTATTACATCATCCATTTTGGGTGGTTTATCGGCCACAGATTTTTTGCGCGATTATTGGCATAAAAAACCGCTGCTGATCCGCCAAGCCTTCACTGATTTTAAGGGCGTGCTTGATTCGCAGAAATTGCTGGAACTGGCTTGCACCGAGCTTGTGCAAGCACGTTTAATTACACAACGGTCGGGCAAGTGGCAATTGCAGCAGGGTTCATTTACGCCTGCCCAGATGAGCAGATTGGGTAAGAGTAAGTGGACAGTTCTGGTGCAAGGGGTCAATCAGCATCTTGCGGCGGGAGCGGAATTGCTCAAGCAATTTAATTTTATTCCCCATGCGCGGCTGGATGATTTGATGGTGAGCTACGCAACTAAAGGTGGCGGAGTCGGCCCCCATTTCGATTCATATGATGTATTTTTATTGCAGGGACAGGGGCATCGACGTTGGCAAATTTCTGCCCAGCAAGATCGCACATGGGTGTCGGGTGCACCATTGAAGATTTTGCAGAATTTTGTGGCAGAACAAGAGTGGGTTTTAGCGCCGGGCGATATGCTCTATCTGCCGCCCAACTATGCACATAATGGCGTGGCGGAAGATGATTGCATGACTTACTCCATCGGTTTTCGTGCACCAACGAAGCAAGAATTGGTGGAACAGTTTTTAGTGTACATGCAAGACCGCATTTGTTTAGATGGCTTGTATGTCGACCCTGATTTGAAATGGCAACAGCATTCAAGCGAAATCAGCGCGGACATGCTGCATCAAGTCGAAAAAATCATCGGACAAGTAACTTGGGGTAAAGCTGATATTGCCGACTTTTTGGGTAGCTATCTGAGCGAGCCGAAGCCAGATATTTTTTTTGATCCGCCCGCTAAACCGCTTAGTCGTAGCCGTTTTGAGGCTAAAGTACAGAAAAATGGATTGAGGTTGGCGTTGAAATCGCAGATGCTGTGCCACGGCAGTAGCATGTTTATAAATGGGGTTGCTCATACTGTTAATCAAGAAAGTTACCCTGTGCTGAGGCAGCTCGCTAACCAGCGCGAGCTGCGCGCAGGGCTACAGTTTTCAGGGGAGGTAACAGAGTTTTTATATCAATGTTACTTGGATGGCTATGTTTACCCCACCTAATCGAATCTCTGTAATACGCCTCGTGATCGAACTAGGCAGCTGTTTGCATAATAACTAAAGATGTATTTTTTGCTGGATATATTTTACATTCTGGCATAGAATGCCGCGTCTTCGCTGTAGGCTAGTGTGTAATTGTTTTTTTGCAGCGGGCGAAAATTTTTGTGGTGTGGTTATTAATAATTAAATTACTGTGAAGGATACGTAAATGAATCGTCTGTCTATCGTTGTTGCCTTGTTTGCTTTAACTTTGGCTGCTTGCGGTCCAAAGCCAGCTGCTACTCCTGCGGCTGAAACTCCAGCTGCTGCCGCTTCTGCTCCAGCCGCTGCTGCGCCTGCTGCTGATGCCGCTTCTGCTCCAGCTGCAGCTGCTCCAGCAAAAGCGCACTAAATCGTTTTTGTTTAGTGCAAAAAAAGCCGACGCGAGTCGGCTTTTTTATTAGCTAATTTTTCACCTTAATTTATTTGTTTACTGAAGATCAATTTTTGTCTCGATAACAATTGATTCATCTAGCAGCCTGTCTGACTTCAAGGAAATCGGCTGCAAGTTGACATGGCCGGTGCATATTTCGCCGCTATTTTTGGTCAATAGAACGACTATTACTCTGCAAAATCGTCAAAATTTGCCCTCGCCCATCTCAATTTTCGCTTCGATTCTTGAAGTCAGACAGGCTGCTAGCATCGCTTTGCGACTTCCTGGCGTTTCTAGGCTAATGCGCCCCAACGCACCACTGCGATAATCTTGTAACAACGCCAGAGCGGCTTTTTCCAAATCGGGCTTATTGCCTTTAAGTCGATAACCGCGCTGTTGGGCGATGGCAGCAATCACGTCTGCACCATCAATTTCCGCTGCGGCAATGTTGTAACGTGCTGCCAGCAATTTGGGATAATTCGCCAATAATAGATCAGCCAGATAAACCGCGACTTCCTCGTCGATTACCGCATTGCGCCCAATAGAATGACTGGCAGCGAGGATCATGCCATCGCTATCGTGCTCAATTTTTGGCCACATGAGGCCAGGGGTGTCGATCAAAATCATATGATCATTCAGATCAAAACTTTTTTGATTTTTGGTGATGGCGGGTTCGTCCCCTACTAGTGCCACGCGGCGTTTGAGTAGCGCATTAATAAGCGTAGATTTGCCCACATTGGGAATACCCATAATCAACATGCGTAAGGGCTTGAGGCTGGTGCCGCGTTGGGGCGCAAGTGCCAAGCACAAGGCCGGAATTTTGGCCGCATCCCCCAGTTTTTTGCAGGATAAGGCTACCGCTTTAATGTTTTTTTGCGCATTAAAAAAATTAAGCCAAGCTTTAGTTGCCGCCGGGTCGGCCAAATCGGTCTTATTTAAAATTTTCAAACAAGGACGTTGCCGATAAAGCCGTATTTCGTTGATGAGCGGATTGCTACCCGCAGCGGGTATACGCGCATCTAGCACTTCAATCACCACGTCGATGCGCTCCATTGCCTCGGCCGCATCGCGGCGGGCGGCAGTCATGTGTCCGGGGAACCACTGTATAGCCATGATTAGTATTATTCAAGCAAAGGCGCATTCTACCTGATACAGCGGTGACTTCAGCTCGCTTAGTGGGTAGGGTAAATTTGAAAGTAAGTCTGCCATTGGGTATAATTCAACGAGTTTACGGATGGTTGGAATATGAGCGGGATGAACGAGTTGTTCGTCCCGTTTCTTTGTGTCATATCGTTGTTCACATCCGCTCAGCGGAACCAATCAGCCCATCTTTTTGAATATCATCATATTGGGGGAGTATCAGGTGTCACAATCAAACCCCGCTATTCTTGTACTCGCCGATGGAACGGTGTTTAACGGCATTGCTATTGGCGCAACTGGGCTTGGAGTAGGTGAGGTGGTTTTTAACACCTCGATGACCGGCTATCAGGAAATTCTCACGGACCCTTCATACTGCAAACAAATCGTCACGCTGACCTACCCACATATCGGTAATGTGGGAATCAATGATGAAGACATCGAGGCGCGGCGCAGTTTCGTCAGTGGTTTAGTGATACGTGATTTATCCATGACGGTGAGTAATTGGCGCAGCAAGCAATCTTTGCCCGACTATCTGAAAGCCAATAATATCGTGGCCATTGCGGATATTGACACGCGCAAACTAACGCGCTTGCTGCGCTCTAAAGGGGCACAAAATGGTTGCATTGCCACTGGCACTGATCACGCTGCCGCGCTGCAAGCCGCACGCGCATTCGTTGGATTAAATGGCATGGATTTAGCGCAAGAAGTGAGTTGCGACAAGCCTTATGCTTGGACACAGCGCGAATGGCAGCTAAGTGCAGGCTATCAAAATACAGAAAAAGTTAGTGTGCTAACTTCCACCCAGTCCCTAGCCTCTAGCCCCCAGCCCTTTTATGTTGTGGCCTACGATTTTGGTGTGAAGCACAACATTCTGCGCAAGCTGGCTGAGCGCGGCTGCAAGATTACTGTCGTCCCTGCTCGCACCCCTGCCAAAGAAGCGTTAGCACTTAAACCCGACGGTATATTTTTGTCGAATGGGCCCGGTGATCCCGAGCCATGCGATTACGCGATTGCCGCTACACAACATTTTTTAGAAATCGGCATCCCGCTATTTGGCATTTGCTTAGGTCATCAAATTATGGGTTTGGCGTTAGGGGCGAAGACACTCAAAATGAAATTTGGTCATCGCGGTGCAAACCATCCAGTGCAAGATTTGCAAACCAAAAAAGTGATGATTACCAGCCAGAATCACGGCTTTGCCGTGGATGCCACGACCTTGCCTAGCAACACACGCGTGACACACATTTCGCTATTCGACAAAACACTACAAGGTTTTGAATTGACTGACAAACCTGCTTTCTGTTTTCAAGGTCATCCCGAAGCCAGCCCAGGACCGCAAGATGCCGATTATTTATTTGATCGATTTGTTCAACTAATGGAGAAAAGGAAAGCGAGTTAACGAACGCACGGAAAGCGTAGCGAGCGGCCAGAGTGTAAGGCCGCAGTGAGTGAGCGACGAGACAGTACGAAGTAGGTACGGCGCAGGAGCAAACGAACGAGAACGCAGTAATCTGGGAGCGCAGTAGCTTTACGAATATGCCAAAACGCACCGACATAAAATCTATCTTAATCATAGGCGCAGGGCCAATCATTATCGGACAAGCGTGCGAGTTTGATTACTCCGGCGCGCAAGCCTGCAAGGCACTGCGCGAAGAAGGCTTCCGTGTTATTTTGGTGAACTCCAATCCCGCCACCATCATGACCGACCCCAACATGGCTGATGCAACCTACATCGAGCCGATCACTTGGCGCATGGTCGAAAAAATTATCGCTAAGGAAAAGCCCGACGCGATTTTGCCGACGATGGGCGGACAGACTGCACTCAATTGTGCGCTGGATTTAGCCAAGCATGGCGTGCTAGAAAAATATGGCGTAGAGATGATAGGTGCGTCGCGCGAGGCCATCGACATGGCCGAAGATCGTGAAAAATTTAAGCAAGCCATGACGCGGATTGGTTTGGCTTCGGCGCGTTCGGTCATCGCACACAGCATGGAAGAAGCCTTGCAAGTGCAGCAGGTGCTGGGTTTTCCAACCGTCATTCGCCCCTCATTTACCATGGGCGGGTCAGGTGGTGGCATCGCTTACAACCGTGAAGAATTTATGGAGATTTGCGAGCGCGGTTTAGAAGCCAGCCCCACCAAAGA
>Ga0105164_10000725_pt1 | contig 22214 bp, 22 predicted proteins | sample VDWuncwatermetaG_FD_89674 | JGI IMG/M metagenome (GOLD analysis project Ga0105164, IMG submission 89674) | Wastewater microbial communities from Netherlands to study Microbial Dark Matter (Phase II) - VDW unchlorinated drinking water | ecosystem: Environmental > Aquatic > Freshwater > Drinking...
TGCCTACATACGGCCGCATCTTGCGTGGCAGGCGAATGATCGTTGGAAATTGACAGTGGGGGCAAATATTTTTTTTGGCAAACATGACTGGACTGAATTCGGACAGTTGGAAGGTAACGATAACTTCTACATAAGGCTTAGATATAGTTTTTAATGGAGGTGATAGCAATGACGTTGGAAAGAAGCTTAAGGGGTATTGCAGGATTTTTTATTCTCATTAGTCTTATATTAGCTTATTTTGTAAGCCGAAAGTGGCTTCTCTTTACAGGTTTTGTCGGTCTTAGTCTCTTTCAATCGGCATTTACAAATTGGTGTCCGATGATATGGGTTTTAAGGAAATGCGGGATAAAATGAGAAAATATAACGTCCCGATTCTAACTAATAAAAAATACAGGACGGATTCGGTATTCGTTCCAAAGAGCTTGCTTCGTGAAGCAAGGCGCCAGAAAAATATAGCGAGAGGGGAAATACCGAAAATCTGCCTTCTTGATCCGGATGGCGATATCCTTGTCAACTTGTTAAAGGAAGGGAAAGCAAAACTTAACGATGATTGGGCGTGTTACCATACGAAATTATATAACTTTGTCTACGATGGTATTGAGTTTGGGATAGTTGGTTGTGCAGTGGGCTCGTCTTTTGCTGTTCTTGTGGCTGAAGAGCTATTCGCGTGCGGTTGTAAATTACTTATTAGTATGACTTCGGCGGGGCAAGTTACTCCTCTAGACGTGCCTCCGCCGTATTTTGTCCTGATTGAGAAAGCGCTGCGCGATGAAGGAACAAGCTATCATTATTTGCCACCCACTCAATATAGCCATATCGACAGGCGGCTTTTAAAAACAGTCACCTCTAACTTAGAGAAAGATTCTCTTATGATACCTATCGGAGCCAGCTGGACGACCGATGCGCCATTTCGGGAAACAAAATTTAGTGTTGAATATGCCCGTTCTCGAGGAATATTGACCGTTGAGATGGAAGCTTCCGCTTTATATGCATTCGCTTCAGCAAAAAAGAAACCTGTGATATGCTTTGCGCATGTTACGAATCAAATGGGCAATGTTTGCGGTGATTTCGAGAAGGGACATAATAACGGTAGTGCTGATGCGTTGAAGATTATTTGTTCAACTGCTGGAGCGTGGTTAAATCGCAGAAAACGCGATAAGAGGGCAAAATGAGAATCCTAGCACTGCATGTTGATTATTTTAAGTCTGAAATAACCGAAAAAGGGCGTTCAAAATTAATTGAAGAATACACCTCTCCCGTGGTTGAGGTAAGAGAAGCCCTTATCGTTCTGTCTGCTGTTGAGAAACAAGATGAACTTGATTGTGAAACAATATCAGCGAAGACGGTGGATGAAATAGCCGAACTCGCCGGTAAATTAAAGACAAAGACGATAGTCATTCATCCTTTTGCCCATCTCTTCGGGGAATTAGCCAGTCCGCAGATAGCTGTTCAAATCTTAAAGGCGATAGAATCAAATCTTGGTATATCCGGTTTTAATGTAATACGGACTCCATTTGGCTGGTTTAATACTTTAGAATTTAAGGCTAAAGGCCATCCGCTTTCGAGAGTATCACGAATAATTACTGCTAAAAAGGATAAATGATTTTAGGAGATCAAGAATGAAAATAAGAGAAAGTGGTATGCCCGAACGTGAAATGTGGGAAAAGTTTTTTAGTCCCGCGAAGATTCTGGCTGCGCTTGGACTGACTAGCCAGAAGAGAATTTGGATAATCAGACCGTTTATGAGCTGCTCGTTCCATGCATGAAAGAGGCAAAGCAGCGAAGGCAAATTTTTATAGTTACACATAACCCGAATCTTGCTGTGGTTTGCGATGCCGAACAGGTGATTTGGGCCGATTTGGATAAGAAGAATAACTATATAATGCAGTATGTTTCTGGTGCAATAGAAAATCCAGCTATCAATAAAGCCATTGTCGACATTCTGGAAGGAACAATGCCGGCATTTGATAACCGCGATTCAAAATATCAAGATTCTCATTAGTTACTGTTTACTAAGTCTACATTATCAACCCCACCGAAATATCTCTGCTATATTACTTCCTTCAATTGGTAGTTATAGATGGTAGAATTTTCTTAATTCTTTGGCTACTAATGATGCTTTAAGTAAGCTCTGAATAATTTTAGAAAAATCCTTTTTTTGTTCTTCTGGAATATTAGGCGTATCATCTTGGATATTGCCTACTGCCAACAAAGCTTTGTGAAGATAATTTTTTATAGCATGGTTAATGCACTGTAATGCTTCACCTATGCTGTTGGCCTCGGTAAGCCGTTTTATCTCATAATACAAATATTGAATTTACTTGACAAAGGCGTATTTGTATGTTTTAATCCTTAATAGATATATAAAGGGGGTGTATAAGTGGTTTCAAAGAATACCATTCTAACGGAAAAACGGATCAAGGATATAGAAGATATCCTCGCCGCTTCGGGTAAAATTGTAACTGCCGATGAGATCCATAAGGCATTAGGCGAGAAATACTCGAAATTTGTCCTTAAAAAACGAGTCTATGACCTAAAAGTTAAAGGTTGGCTCGTTCCTTTAAGGAGAGGGCTTTATTTTATTTCAGATATATCTTCGCGCGGCTTTGTGAATATTTCACCTGTTGTTATAGCAGGAGCTTTTGATAAAGATTCGTATGTTTCGCTGGATTCAGCTTTAAGTTTTTATGGTCTTTTTGAACAGATGCTGCGTACAGTGTCATCGGTAACCAGATTGAAGTCTAAGAAGTACGTCTTTCAAGAAAACACCTATCGGTATCTGAAGATAAACAAAAAGCTTTTCTTTGGTTTTAAGACTGAAAACATAGAAGGCTACTATGTAAAATTCGCCGAGCTTGAAAAAGTGATCTTAGATTACCTCTATTTTAAAAATGATACTTATTCCATGGATTTATTGCTGGAGAAACTGCAAAAAGCAAAAGACAGGATTGATTTTAAGAAGCTGTTTACTTATGCTAAGGATTTTCCCGAAACAACCAAGAGGAAATTAGGCTTTATTTTAGACATATTAAAAATAGATACCGAAGAACTGCGCAAGACCGTAGGCGCAAAAGGCTATAGCAAGCTTACGCCCAATTCAAAGAAATTCAACGCGAAATGGCGGCTATATTATGAAGATAGATTTACTGGATAGGCCTCAGCTTGAGGTTCTAAATAAACGCGGCCCTAAATATAATTTGCAGGATGCTGAAAAGGATTATTTTTTAGCGATAATTTTAAGTATTATTTACGGTTCCGAATTAAAAGACGCGCTTGTCTTTAAGGGTGGAACGGCTATCTATCACTGCTATTTAGACCAGATTCGTTTCTCGAAAGACCTGGACTTTACTTCAAAAACTAAATTAAAGTTGTCCGATGTAGAGAATTTATTCTCAAGTTTTGAAATATTTAAATTGAAGGATATGGAAGAGAAGAAATTCGGGTTAGCATTTTCTGTGCAGTATCGCGGCGTATTAGCACAACCGGATACAATAGAAATTGATATAAACACCAACCAAAAAGTCTTGCTTGAGCCAAAGATGATGGAGTATAGGAATTATTACGGGGTTAAACTTTTCTGCCCGGTTATGGACAAGAATGAAATTTTTGCCGAGAAGATACGCACGCTTAACGACAGGGCAAGGCCCAGAGATCCGTACGATCTGGTAATATTACAGAAAAAATTGGGATTGAAGCTTAGGGATGGGCTGGCACTGCTAGCGAAAAAAGAAATGTTCAGGCCTTTAGATAAAAAGAGCATAGCTGAAAATTTACGGATATCCCAGGAGAGATTCGAGGACGAAATGGAGGAGTTGTATTATCGTGAGCCAGTAACCAAGGAAGAAATACAGAGATTTTCTGACGAGCTTTTAAAAAGGATAGTGAACGGTTAGGGTTTTTACATAATGGATAAACCATTGATTTAAGTAGCTATAGCTGAAGCTTTTAGAGTTGAGTTTCTGGATATTCTATGTTGCAAGATGAAATAGATAAGTGGTCTAAAGGTTCTAGTAGAAAACAAAAGACATGATTACCGATTATCACGCCAAATATTTTGCATATGAATTAACCAAAAGATGCGCTTCTGACAGTTTAGAGAAGCTTTCGTCCACGCTTTCCAATGCTCAGGTTGATCTTAATCCACATCAAATTGAAGCGGCACTTTTTGCATTTAGATCGCCTCTTTCTAAAGGAGCAATTTTAGCTGATGAAGTTGGTCTTGGTAAAACCATTGAGGCTGGGATTGTTCTTTCTCAGAAATGGGCGGAAAGAAAGCGAAAAATACTACTTATCGTTCCATCAAGCCTACGCAAGCAATGGAATGCGGAACTTCAAGAGAAGTTTTTTCTACCCTCAATAATATTAGAAACCAAATCTTTCAATCAATATGTTAAAGATGGTAATCTCAATCCTTTTGATCAGAAAGACATGATAATTATTAGTTCTTACCATTTTGCACGAGCAAAATCACCATATCTGAAGCAAACTAAATGGGATCTTGTAGTTATTGATGAAGCACATCATTTGCGCAACGTCTATAAGAGCAGCAATAAGATAGCGCGCGAGATAAAAAATGCCTTAAGCGAGACGCCAAAGATATTACTTACAGCTACTCCTCTTCAAAATTCATTACTTGAATTGTATGGCCTTACCAGCGTTCTTGACGATCATCTCTTTGGTGACTTAAAAAGCTTCAAGGCGAAATATGCTCGCGTTTCACGCGAGCAGGATATTTATGAGAGTGAGTTAGGTTTAGTTGAACCTAAACAGGAAATGTTTACAGAGCTTAGAAATCGTCTCAAGCCCGTATGCACTCGTACATTGCGTCGTCAAGTGCTGGAGTATATAAAATATACAAAGCGTATTCCTTTAACACAAGATTATATTCCAACAGAGCAGGAAATAGAGCTCTATAATGGAATGTCTGAATATCTACAGCGTCCTGTTTTATTTGCTCTGCCTATTAGCCAACGTCAATTAATCACACTTATCCTGCGTAAACTCCTCGCTTCTTCTTCTTTTGCAATTGCTAGTACTCTCGATGGATTAGTTTATAAACTTAAGAAACTTATTGAAGAATCTGAGAAGCAGCAGACTACGCAAGAGAATGGAATACCTGGACTTGAGCAGAACTTTGAAGAATATGATGAGCTATCTGATGAATGGACGGATAATGAAGAGGAAGACGAAGAGAAAGTCCCTGGAAAAAAGAAATACACCAAAGAAGATATTGATTTAATGAAAAAAGAAAAGATTGATCTTGAGAAATTTCGAGAACTAGCTAAGAAGATATGGAAGAACTCAAAGGGAGAGGCTTTGCTTATTGCACTTAAAAAAGGTTTTGAGATGACTGCAGAGCTAGGGGCTCAGAAAAAGGCCGTTATTTTTACAGAATCGACAATTACTCAAGAGTATTTATTAAAGTTACTTTCGGAAAATGGCTATGAAGGCAAGATAGTTTTATTCAATGGTTCTAATAATGATGCTCGTTCAAAAGAAATTTATCAGGAGTGGATCAAAAAGAATAAAGATACAGATAAAATCACTAGTTCTAAAACGGCGAATCTCCGCGCGGCCCTAATAGAGTACTTCAAAAATGATGCGGAAATAATAATTGCAACTGAAGCAGGAGCTGAGGGTGTTAATCTGCAATTCAGCTCACTAGTTATTAACTATGATTTGCCCTGGAATCCTCAAAGAATTGAACAGCGTATCGGTCGTTGTCATCGATATGGCCAGAAGCACGATGTTGTGGTAATAAACTTTGTTAATCGTAAAAATGCAGCTGATCAACGTGTATATGAGCTATTGGATCAGAAGTTTAATTTATTTAAGGGTGTATTCGGCGCAAGCGATGAAATCCTTGGAAGTATTGAATCTGGAGTGGATTTTGAGAAACGAATTGCAGCTATCTACCAGACTTGTCGTAGTGAAGAAGAAATTAACTCAGCCTTTGATTCTCTTCAAGAAGAGATGGATGATAGCATTAAAAATAATCTGAGAGAAACTCGTCATAAACTGTTAGAAAATTTTGATGCAGAAGTCCATGAAAAACTCAAAGTTAATATCAGGGAAAGTCAATCTTATCTGGATATTTATGAGCATTGGCTATGGGATACGACAAGACATTATCTTGGTGATGTCGCTGATTTTTCAGAGCATGAATATTCATTTTTGCTTAAAAGAAATCCATTCCCCGGTGAAAATAACATAGATGCTGGACCCTACAAGATTGGGAAAAACATAGAAGACGCACATATATATCGTCCAGGACATCTTTTAGCGCAAAGAATACTTAATGAGGTAAAAAAGAAAAAATTAGAAGATGCTGAAGTAATTTTTGATTATTCCAAGAATCCAAGCATAATATCTGTTTTGAAATCATTTGTAGGTAAAACAGGCATTTTGAAAGCAAGTAATTATACCTTAGAGGCACTTGAAGTGGAGGATCAGGTATTGGTGATAGCTTTTGATGATAAGTATAATGCAATCCTTCAGGATGTTGCCAAGAAGCTATTTTTTCTCGCTGCTCAGGCTAGCACGACAAAGAGTAGTATTTCTGACGAAGAAAAAAAGAAACTATACAAACTCGAACAAGAATCCGTAGATCTTATTAATATGAACAGCGCTGAGCGCAATAGCGAGTTTTTTGACAGTGAAGTCGATAAGCTAGATAGATGGGCAGATGATATGAAAACAGCTCTTGAGTTGGAGTTGAAAAAGCTGGATATCGACATTAAAGCTGCTAAGACATTGGCGAAGAAGAACGTGAATTTAGATGAAAAGCTTAAAGCACAGCGCGCAGTTAAAGACATGGAAAAGAAGCGCAATGAGATGCGCAAAAAACTTTATGAGGCACAAGATGAAGTTGATAATAGAAAAGAAGACTTGATTGCGCGAGTAGAAGCCCAGCTTAAACAGAAAACAAGCCTAACTCCACTTTTTACTATTCGTTGGAGAGTAATATAAAGGAGCCCTATGAACGGAAGAAAACAAAAACTCGAATTAACATGGATTGGGAAAGACGAAGAATTAAAGCTTGAACCGAGAATATTGATTGAAGATCCTACAAAATCATGCGGCGATTCGAACTCGGAAAATATGCTCATTTATGGGGATAATTTACTTGCCCTCAAAGCACTTGAACAAGATTTTGCAGAAAAGATAAAATGTATTTATATCGATCCGCCATTTAATACGCGACAAGCTTTTGAAAATTACGATGATAATTTAGAGCATTCAATTTGGTTGTCGCTAATGAAGTACAGGGTAGAGTTATTACGCGCTCTTTTAATGAATGAAGGCGTTATTTTTGTACATTTAAATATTGAAGAATTGTCCCATTTCAAAGTATTAATGGACGAGATTTTTGGAAGAAAGAATTTTCTACAAATGATAACAATAAAAGCTGCAAGTACTGCAAGTTTTCGTTCTATTAATCTATGTCCAGTTACTGTTACAGAATATATTCTGATGTATGCAAAGAATAAAGAAATATATGATCGGCCGATGCAATATGTAAAATCAGAATACTCTGAAGATTATGGAACTTATATTCGTAATTTTGATAAAAACTATAAACAATGGAATCTGGTTTCACTTGATGAGGAAGTATATTGTCGTAACAATATTAAAGATTGGCGTGAAGCTCGGGAGAAATGGGGAGACGTATGGAAGGAGATTAGGTATTTTCAAAAGAAAAAAATAGCTATGAAAGAGGCGGAACGAATTGTCAGTTTGAATACTTTGCAGAAACCATCAAATAAAATACAAGAAATCATCAATAAATCGAAAGTTGAACGTGAAAATGTTTTTTGCCTTGAGCGCGAAGATCGCGACCCTATATATGTATACAATGGAAGAACTTTAGCTTTTTTTGCTAAAAAATTACGTCTAATAGATGGTGAAATAGTGCCCACTGAGGTTCTGACAAATTTCTGGGATGATATTTCATATCTTAGTTTAGGTTTGGAAGGAGGAGTAGATTTTGCTAACGGTAAAAAACCTGAATTTTTGATAAAACGGGTTTTAGAAATCGCCACAGATCCAGGGGATTGGGTTCTTGATTCATTTCTTGGTTCAGGCACAACTTCAGCTGTGGCACATAAGATGAAGCGAAATTGGATTGGGATTGAATTAGGAAATCACGCCATTACACATTCCTTGCCACGCTTAAAAACAGTAGTTGATGGTTCTGAGCAGGGAGGCATTTCAAAAATAGTGAATTGGTCTGGAGGCGGTGGTTTCAAATTCTATAATCTAGCATCAAGCCTTCTTCGCAAAGATAAATTCGGTAACTGGATAATCGACGAGCAATATAATGCCAATATGTTAGCTGCCGCCATGTGTAAGCACGAAGGTTTTAAATTCTTCCCCGATGAAAGCGTATACTGGAAGCAGGGTAAGTCTACGGAGAATGACTATATCTTTATTACTACATCTTTTGTAACAGTTGAGCAATTAGATAAAATTCATGAAGAAATGAAGCATGGCGAAAGTTTACTTATCTGCGCTAAATCATTTGCCCCGGCCTGCAAGGACCGACATAATAATATTACTATCAAAAAAATTCCTCAAATGATTCTAGGTAAGTGTGAATTTGGCAAAGATAACTACGATTTAAACATTATTAATGTTTCTGAGGAATCTGAGGATTGATATGGACCAAAAAGCACAAGCTATCAAGAATAGATTAAGCTTACGAAAGCCACAAGCTGACAGTTTGGAGATATTAGCAAAGTTAACTGGTATATTGGAGCTCAAGAAATCTGTCAATGTTGCTAGTGAGCTAAGTAAAGTGCGAGCGCTATATCCCACTTGTATCGATTTTGAGCGAGATTTTCCTTCTATATGTTTTTCTTTGGCTACAGGGGTTGGTAAGACGCGTCTTATGGGAGCGTTTATTAGTTATTTATTTGTTTCGAAGGGTATCCAAAATTTTTTTGTTTTGGCTCCCAACTTAACGATTTATAACAAACTGATAGATGATTTATCTAATCCCAGCAGTCCCAAATATGTTTTTAAAGGTATCGCCGAATTTACTGTTACGCCACCGCGTATAGTTACTGGAGATAATTATCAAGAAGTGCGTCAAGGGCAAGGGGAATTGTTTCAGTCCGTTAACATAAATATCTTCAACATCTCTAAAATTAACTCTGAAGTTCGTGGCGGGCGCGAGCCACGCATTAAGCGGCTTTCAGAATACCTTGGGGAATCTTATTTTAATTATTTAGCATCTTTGCCGGATTTGGTTTTATTGATGGATGAATCTCATCATTATCGTGCAGATGCTGGATTGCGTGCGATTAATGAGTTAAAGCCAATTATAGGCCTAGAGCTAACTGCAACTCCAATCGATATGCATGGTGACAAGTTCAAAAACGTTGTTTTTGATTATCCGCTAGCTCTAGCGTTATGCGATGGATTTGTTAAGGAACCTGCGGTAGCTACGCGTAAAAATTTTAATCCAGATCAGTATCGTGGTGATCCAAAAGAACTTGATCTGATTAAACTTGAAGATGGTGTGCGAATTCATGAAGATACAAAGGTTGCTCTTGATATCTATGCCCGCGATACAGGAAATCGACTTGTTCGTCCATTTGTTCTAGTTGTTGCACGAGACACGGATCATGCCAAGGAAATTAGATCGCTTATTGAATCTGATCGTTTCTTTGAGAACAGATACCGCGGAAAAGTTATGGAAATTCATTCTAATCAACGTGGCGGAGAAAAGGAAGAAAATATTCAGCGGCTTTTGGAATTGGAAAAGCCAGGCAATGCAATAGAAATTGTAATACACGTGAACATGCTCAAAGAAGGATGGGATGTTACCAATCTGTATACCATAGTTCCTTTACGTGCAGCGAATTCTCAAATTTTAACCGAACAGACCATAGGGCGCGGATTACGGCTTCCTTATGGTGCGCGAACTGGTGTTAGCAAGGTTGATAAACTTACTATTATTGCTCATGATCGTTTTCAGGCTATCGTAGATGCTGCTAACGATCCGAACTCTATTATCCGCAAAGAAAATATCATTGAAATAGAGCCAGAATCATTACCTCTTTCCCAAGAAGTGGTGACGGCAAGTTCGACTATGGAAAGCGAAATTATTCAGAAACGTCAAGAAATAGCTGGAATAAAAAATGAAACCGAGCGCCAAAAAGCGCTTTTTACTCTTGATGCACAGCAAACAATTATTGATACAGTAAATGCTCTTGGTGCAGAGGTTAAGAACTTAAACGATCTAAAGAGCAATGAAGGACGTAAGCTTGCTCTTGCTAAGATGGCTGAGCGTATTGAAAGTGCTCCTCAGCCAGATCTATTTAAAGGAGAAATGCTCGCAGCAATTAAAAAAGAATATGAAGCGGTGATCGAAGAATTAATTGATAAGACTATTCCTATTCCCCGCGTGCTTATTCAACAGAAAACCGCTGTCGAGTGTGGATTTCATGATTTTGATTTGGATGCAAGTGGTTTAAATTATCAACCAATTTCAGAAGAGATAGTTAGGCGAACCTTACGTACTAATGAAAGTGATACGTTAACAAGTGATGGCGTTGGAGTAATGCGTGATACCGCGGAAAATATAATTGTTAATGAACTTATTAATTATTCGGATGTGGAATATGATCGCGAAGCAGAACTACTCTATAAATTGACTAGGCAAGCAATTGTCAAGCTCGGTCAAGGGAAAAGCGGAGAGAATTTACGAAACATCGTGCTATACCACAAGCGCGAAATAGGACAGTATGTCTACGTTCAGTTACAGAAACATTTCTATTTGAAGAGCTCTGGTTTTGAAGAGCCGGTAATTTATCCATTTACAAAGATTGAGCCACATAATTTCTCAAAGTATTCAGCAGATAGCGTGCATCATTTTACAGAAACTATTACACCTACTTATACTATACCGACAAAGGTATTCGGTGGTTTTAAGAAGGCTTGCCATAATTTATATAAGTTTGATTCCAAGGCAGAAAAGGACTTTTCAATGATTTTGGAGCAGGACAAAGACGTGATTAAATGGCTACGTCCTGCTCAAGCGCAGTTCGCAATATACTGGAAGCATAATTCCCATCGATATACACCCGATTTTGTGATTGAAATGGATGAATCTATTTATATGGTAGAGATTAAAGCCGAGATAGATATTGATGACGCTGATGTTCGGGAAAAGGCGCAGGCTGGTAACGAATACTGTAATATTGTTACCACATACAACAGATGCAATAGAGGAAAGCAGTGGAAGTATTCCCTTATTCCGCACACAGCGGTGACACTCAGCATGAGTGCGCTTGGACTGCTTGAGGAGAATGTTCTTAGACCAAGATAAATCGGAGCAATTTTTGAATGGCAAAGAAAATATTTGGAAAAGATATTGCGAAGCATTCTGAGATAAAACTCAAATGCATTCAACAATATTTAAGTGCTTACTCGAACATCATAACATACGCAAAATGGTATAAAGAATATTATTTCATAGACGGTTTTGCAGGTACCGGGTATTGTAAAAGCAAGAAAACATCAAATATAGTAAATGGTTCAGCAGTTATTGCTTTAAATATAAAGCCGTCTTTTACTAAATATTATTTTATAGAACTTGATCAAGAAAAAGCACAGGAATTAGAGAATCTGAAAGCAACTTACCCAAGCTTGTCAATAAATGTATTTCAAGGCGATTGTAATATTAAGATTGATGATGTGCTTAAGGAAATTGGAAGCAATGTTCCATTCATTGCCTTACTTGATCCACAGGCAGGTGATTTATATTGGGATACCATTGCAAAAATTGCGCAAAAGAATAAGGCAGAGTTGCTAATTAACTTTCCTTTTGGCATGGCGATTAATCGATATATGCCTCTTGTCGACGGAAAAACCGTTGACACCGAAATGGAGCTTAAATTAAATAAAATATTTGGTTCAGAGGCATGGAAACCAATATATGGGGAACGAAAAAAAGGAACAATTTCTTCTGCCGTAGCACGAGAAAAATATCTTGATGTATATTTACATGGGCTTAAGGCGCTAGGTTTTAAGTATTATGCAGTGAAAAATCTAAAAAATTCTAAGCAAGTTCACATCTACTATTTGATCTTTGCCACACGCCATCGCAAGGGGCTTGAGAAAATGAAAGATCACCTCGTGGAGGGTGAGTCAGATAGAAATACCTTGTTTTTTAAGCAGGACGTTGCTAATGCAGTATATAATGAGTTTTCTGGAAGCAAGAATGTATCACTCGATGGTGTTCTAGAAAAAATGTTATCTGGAAAACATTTATATAAAGTTCAAGATTTTAAATATGCCCTGATTTCTCTTGAAAAAGAGAAGAAATTAATTAGAATAAATCCCAGGCCGAGGTGTAGGTCATTTAACGAGACGGATCTGTTTGGTATAGTATGAATATGCAAAATATCGAGAGAAAAACCATGCTTTATAAAAGTGGCGTAGAATACGCCGATTTCTGCTTAAATCATGTGGAAGGGTGCTCTCATGGCTGTAAATACCCCTGCTATGCATACATGATGAAAAGGCGCTGCGGCGTTGTTAAAACGTATGACGAATGGTGTAAGCCAAAACTAGTGGCCAATGCATTGGAGCTTTTAGATAAGGAAATACCTAAATATAAAAATACAATAAAATATGTCCATATGTGCTTCTCTACAGATCCGTTTATGTATAATCAAGAGCGGGTATCCGACCTAAGTCTAAGAATAATTGACAAGCTAAATTCAAATGAGATCCGATGCACTGTTCTCACAAAGGGTGTTTTTCCAAAAGAGATAGCTACAGTAAATGGCTTTAGTCGGAATAACGAATATGGTGTTACACTGGTTTCTCTGAATGAAGATTTTCGTCAAAAGTATGAGCCTAATGCAGCGCCATTCAAGAATAGAATTCAGTCACTTAAGTATTTACACGACAAGGGCTATAAAACCTGGGTTAGCATGGAGCCGTACCCAACGCCGAATTTCATAGAGCAAGATTTAAGTGAGGTATTAGATGCTGTATCATTTGTTGATAAAATTATATTTGGACGTATAAATTATAATGCTAAGGCTTCAGAGTTTAAAAATTCCAAGGAATTCTATAGTAACCTTGCATGTTCGGTAATCAAGTTTTGTAATAGAAACGGAATCGATTACCATATCAAGGCTGGAACTTAAACTAAATAGAAGAATCCGATAAATGGATAAACAATTCTAAACTGATGAATGGTTGTGGTTATGCGCTCGGCAGATAACTGAAGGTTTTTAGACTCTAATGGGAAAAATTGAAACAATTATAGTTGACGGCGAATCTTTAAATGCTACATCTGCGGATAATTTATTTGAAAAGATTAATATTTTTCCACAGGATGATTTATCCGCTATAGAAATAAATCTGCAAAAAGTAAAATTTGTTGACCCTTACGGTTTAGTCACTCTTTGTCTTATTGGACGGCACTTAAAAAATAGATGCCACGATATTAGTATTTCTTTGCCTGATTGTGCTGAATGTCAATCATACCTTTATTCTATGAATTTTGTTTCCGTTATGGAAAAGTTTTCGCACATTAAAAATATTGCGAGTAATCTTGCATCTGGCCAGTCTATTAATCACGACGTTGTTATTGAACTGACTAAAATCGAAAAAAAGAGTGCGGAGCCAAATAAAGATATAGGAGATGTGCTAAATAGGTTGGATGCATTACTACGAGATCAATTAAATTATGGTGATAAAGAAATTTCCAGCCTATCAAACATAATTTCAGAACTTTGCTATAACATAAAAGACCATAGCGAAGATGAAGGGTTTGTTGCTGTACAGCGATACCAAAGAAAGACGGACGGCAAACGATATGTAGTTATTGGTGTTGGTGACTTAGGGGTGGGTATTAAAGCCAGCTTAGGCCGCAGGGTCGATATTTCATCATTAAATCATCTCGAGGCCATAATACATGCTTTAAAAAAAGATGCATCCGCCTATCCAGAAAGGGGGCTAGGTTTGTATATGGTTTCAAAGATAACGAGAGATTATGCTGGTACATTGCATATTCGCTCCGGAAATGCTCGGTTGCATCTTCGTCATAATCCTCGGGGTGTAGAAACCGCAGATTTCCCCGGTACCCAAGTGTCAATAAGCCTCTCCGAAATAGAAAAAAGTAGTTGACAAAACAGAAATAATCGTTTATACTTACTTTAGTGAACGCGATGAAAATGACCCTATGCTAAAAAAGGTTTCATCTTATATACTAGAAAAAGACATATTGAGTGGAAGGCAAGAAGGCGCTCAGTATCGCGAGGCATTAATTAAGCGCCTTGAGGGCGAAGCTTCCGATGTCGTTCTACCTATCGATTTCGGTAAGGTTAAGGTAGTAGATTTTTCTTTTGCCGATGAATTTTTATGCAGGATTATCCGACGTGTTTTGAGTGGAGATTTAGGTGAAAAATATATCATTGTTGAATCCATGACGGACTCCTTGAAGGAAAATATAGGTATGGCGCTAAAGGAGCGGGAATTGGCTTGTATATATGTTAAGTCTGACTCAGGCGCCGAAATTTTAGGAAAAATAAGCGATGAGTTGAAAAAAACCTATCTGGCCGCTGTGGACAAGGGCAAGATTACAGCAAGAGATGTCCAAGAATTTGATAACATGGATAATATAAGCGCGGCAAGTAATAGATTAACTAGGTTAAAGGACCTGGGGCTATTAAGAAAAACAACGGATGAGGTGATAACAGGAGGTGGTAGACAATATGTATATGAGCCAGTAAAATGATTTTTTTTAGAATCGGTTTCACCGCGTTCAGTGAAATAACACCATTAACCGAAAGGAGAAGAAAAAATGCCAACTTTTAATTATACGGTTGACGATGAGGCACAAAGCACAAATTTGCATGAAATGACCCCAAGGCAGATCTTAACAAACGCCGGGATTGATCCAGCTTCGCATTATCTGGTTCAGATTGAAGGTAACCATAAGGTTTCATACGAGAAGAATCCGGATGAAACTATTCATATGCATCAACATATGAAGTTTATTTCTGTTTCTACTGGTCCTACCCCAGTTTCTTAAGGTGGTGCTATGGCAAGAGCTGATTTTATTGAACAGCTTAAGGCTGTTGTAAGCGAGGTCGAAGATCGCGGAGATGGCAAGGTTACATTTTCCTATACGATTTTAACAGGAAGTTTTGCTGGTAAGACTATTCGGTTGGGGTTTCAGGTGCCAGAAGATTTCCCTTTGAGCCCACCTTCTGGACCGCACATCTCGCCACGCCTTTTGCCTAATCAATCAGGAGGTACCCATCCCGCTGGTGGGATTCATGACAGTCCGACATTTGGCCCGGATTGGCATTATTGGAGTCGTCCTATGCCAAATTGGGCATTGACAAAACGGACAGCCAAAGATGTGATGGCACATGTGCGGCATTTATTTGATACCGCATGAAAGGGACTATGCAATATAGTGTCGCGCTTACACACTCGCTTCACGAAGAAGCAAAAAAACATCTTCTTCGATTAGATGGGCAAGAGGATTTGTGTTTTGCTCTTTGGTATCCCAGCCAAGGAAAAAAAAGATTTACGGCTTTACTTCATCAGTTGATTCTACCCAAGAAAGAGGATCGGATAGTGGAAGGAAACGTAAGTTTCCTTCCATGTTATTATGAAAGGGCTGTAGCTGAAGCTATTAAGGCAAACGCCGGGCTTGCTTTTATACATAGTCATCCTGGGCCTGGTTGGCAAAATATGAGTTTCGATGATATTAAGGCTGAAACTAATCTTGCCCCGTCAAGCAAAGGCGCAACTGGTCTACCTTTGGTGGGGCTTACATTAGGAACAGATGGCACCTGGAGCGCGCGTTTCTGGATAAAATCAAAGCCAAAGAGTTACAAAAAGCAGTGGTGCTCTAACGTACGTGTTGTGGGTAGTCAATTAGCGGTCTCTTATGCAGATCATCTTAATCCTAGACCAAGATTCAGAAAAGAACTGGCGCGCACTATCTCCGCTTGGGGTGAAAAAAAACAAGCGGAATTAGCTAGACTGCGAGTTGGTATTGTTGGTGCCGGGAGCGTTGGTTCAGTTGTGGCCGAGGCGTTAGCCCGAATGGGTATTAAGCAAATAACACTTATTGATTTTGACAAGGTGGAATATATCAATCTTGATAGGTTGTTACACGCAACAAAGATAGATGCGTTGTTGCACCGTTCAAAGGTATCTGTGCTGGCACAGGCTTTACGTAAGAGTGCAACTGCGGAAAAATTTCACGTAGATAAATTTAAACGGAGTGTTTATGAGGAAGAAGGGTATCGAGCAGCGCTTGATTGCGATGTTTTGTTTTCTTGTGTTGATCGCCCTTTGGGGCGCAGCATATTAAACTTTATAGCCTACGCTCATTTGATACCCGTAGTTGATGGTGGAGTTAGAGTGGAAACCACAAAAGAAGGTGAATTGAAGCGAGCAGATTGGAGGGCGCATATCGTTTCTCCAGAGAGACGTTGTCTTGAATGCCTTAAGCAATATGATCCGGGACTTGTGCAGACTGAGAAAGAGGGTTATTTTGATGATCCTAAGTATATCCAAGGGTTGGTGGATAATCCTTTGCAACGAAATGAAAACGTTTTTGCCTTCGGGCTAAGCGCAGCGAGCCTTGAGGTTTTACAAATGCTAATGATGGTTATTGCGCCTATGGGGATTTCTAATGCCGGTAGTCAATTATACCATTTTGTTCCCGGCATTCTCGATGTTTTTGATATTACTAAGTGCGACGAAAATTGTCTTTATCCGGGTTTGACTGCAAAGGGAGATTGTACGGGTATAAAAATTACAGGATTACAAAATAAAAGGAAAATGTGGATCGTTTATAGATGTATAAACAGTCTTAAATCAAAGAATGGTCGCGATTATGCGGCCGGCAGATAACCAAAGAAGAATACAGGGAGATTTGTGGCAATTTAAAAGCCTATTTTGAGCTATTGATCGAAGCGGATAGAGTAGAAAATCGAAAGGAGCATTAATGGAAAGTATTGATATGAAAATTAATATTATTTTTATAGTTTCATTATTCTTATTTGCATTCGGGGGCGTCTTATCGTATAAAAATAAAACAGGTTCCGCAATAGCAACTTATGGAGCTGCCATTCTATGTTTGGTTTTTGTTTATTTAGGGAAGTTTGAGAGTTTTGAAGGGTTAGGCATAAAGGCAAAAATGAAGGAGCAGATTCGTGAAGCAGACGCCACAATTAAACAGCTTAGAGAAATTTCCGCTGTTAGTTCTGAAGCTACTTTGACGAATCTTATGGCTGGTTCTTTTATGGGAGGCATGAAGAGCGAGAAACGTTTTGAATTGCATGATAAAATTATTGATTCTTTGAAGAAAATAGGTGCAAATCAAGATCAAATTAATGAAATTGAATCGGATTGGAAAAAAGGAATCACGATTATTTATCATAGAATAATTCAGGATACAGTTGAACAACGTAAAAATCCAAATCAAATCAATGCTGAAGCTCCGGAAGAGGCAAGAAAAGCAGGCCATGAAATAGAAGAATTACTTGATTTTAAGAACTGGGTGGCCCCCACTCCGCAACAAATAAAAAGTGTTTTAGAAAAATACAATATTAAATCCCCAGAAGCAGAAGAGTGGATTAGTGATTACGACCATTTTTTGAAAACAGGTGAAATAAGAAATAAAGAAAAATTTATTCAATTGAATTAGAAATAGAGTCCTTTTCGTGAACGTCAAATCTCATTTTGCGTCTCTGTTAAATAAACAGTCGATTATTTGATTACGGAAGTGCAATATAGGAAATAGGCAGAAATAAGGCAGAAGGATTGTTTGGACTGTGAGGAGGTTATACAATGAAAGTAGTTGCCTTTAACGGAAGTGCCCGCAAGGATGGCAATACCGCTATAATGATAAAGTATGTATTTAAGGAGCTTGAAAAGGAAGGCATTAAGACTGAGCTTGTCCAGCTTGCCGGAGAAAAGGTCCAGGGCTGCATAGCCTGTTATAAATGTTTCTCAGCCAAAAATAAGCGCTGTGCGGTAACCGATGACATAGTAAATGACTGTATAGGAAAAATGGAGCAGGCAGAGGGCATCATCTTAGGCTCACCTACCTATTTTGCCGATTGTACGGCACAGATAAAAGCCTTAATGGAACGTGCTGGATTTGTTTCCAGGGCGAACGGCGAAATGTTTAAACGTAAGATCGGTGCTGCAGTTGTTTCAGTCAGGCGTTCAGGTGCAATCCATGCATTTGATACCCTAAACCATTTCTTTACGATAGGACAGATGATAACTGTAGGATCTTCGTATTGGAATATAGGAGTAGGCCGTGAAATCGGAGATGTTGAAAAAGACGAAGAGGGATTATCTACGATGAGCATACTGGGTAAAAATATGTCTTGGCTGATAAAAAAGGTGTATGGAAAATGATGTTAATAAAAGACTATGCCTGAATGGAATCCGCCTATAGAATGTCCCAAGTGTAACAGTAAAGACACGAGGTTTATCGAGCCCCATGAGGAAATGTCAGTTTATGAGTGCAATGTATGCGGCTGTAGGTTTGAGATAGAAGAGGATTAGCGTAAGCTATTTAATGTAGATGAAGAAAGAATTGGGGAATCCAATCTTTGTTGTCCAAAAGCATGAAGCAACTCATTTACACTATGATTTTCGTTTAGAGAAGGATGGAGTGCTGAAAAGCTGGGCTGTCCCAAAAGAGCCTCCTATAGAAGAAAATATCAAGCGGCTGGCTATCCAAGTAGAAGATCATGAGTTAGAATATGCGGATTTTAAAGGGCAGATACCAGAGGGTGAATACGGTGCCGGTACTGTAGAAACATGGGACAAAGGGTATTATGTGCCGTTAAAATTTGAACCCAAAGAGATAATAGTTGAATTAAAGGGTAAAAGACTAAAAGGCACCTACTGCTTGATAAAATTAAAACCAAATCTTTCACAGGACAAAAGTTGGCTTATATTTAAAAAGCGATAATATGACTAAGCAAAAACCAATCGATCACTGGTTTAAGCTTTACGACAGGTAAAGGAAAAAATACAATGAGCATAAAAGTTCCTTGTAGAATATGTGGGAAAGCAATAGAGAGAGAAATGAACGAGTTTGCACCAAGAGATAATGTATGCGACGATTGTAAGGAAGGCAAAAAATCTGATGGCGACAAGGGAAAAGTCATGTCAGAAATTTCGAAACTAATAATGAAGGTTTATTTAGATCTCGGAGTAAGAATTGGAGGGGTATTAAGTGAACAGATATTTTATGCGCAGATACCTACAAAATATTCTGAAGAATCAGCATCTGGCTGGAATGAATTAGTTGGATTGGAATACTTAGAGATAAAAACAAGAAAACCAGTGGCTCTTGCTCTCACAAGAAAAGGTAATGAGTATTTAAATTCATTTAAGAATCAACCAGAAATCGAGAAGCCGATCCCAAGCCAAAATCAATCTGGTGGATTGATTATACATAATGCAGAGAATGTTGTTTTCGGAGATGTAAAAGGTTCTGTTGGTCAGCACAATCTCGAGTCCCCTAAAAATAATGAACCGAAATGGACTTGGATTATTTACGTAATTGCAGCAATAATTGCAATCTTAGCTTATTTTAATATTTTTCCTCCTAAGCCTGTTTCTAAAGATAAGAAAATATCTGCAAATGATATTAAAAATTCCAATGTATCTAGCGATGTATTAAGTAGGGATAAAATCATCGATCAAACAGCAACTTCTATTTCAGCTGGTCAAATAAACATAGACAAACAAAGTAAAATCAAGACCTCAAGAATTAAAATAAACAGAATAATTGAAGATTTATCATTAGGAATTAATGGAATCAAAAAAGAATACTTCGAAGGAAATGAACGGATCGCGAATGATTTTAGTTCAAGAAATATGTTCTCAAGCGGTGTGCATATTAAAGCTCAAATGGATTTTGCTGTTAGTACGAAGAAAAAGATCGAGACATTATTGACAAAAGCTCGCAGGGAGATCGAAGATGTACTTCTGAAAGATTTCGGTATTACTAATCTTACGGAGATGAACGAGTTTAATGAGGAAGATAAAAGATTATCTGAACTTGAGAAAAATAGTATCCCCGCACTCTATAAACAATTTGAAGACGCCGTAAGAAGTCGAGAAGTTAGCTCTCTTGGAACTGTAAACATAACCAAAGATTTTAAGCTTTAATTTAAGTTTAATGGATGAGAATTAATCAGAATTTTAACAACTTGGCAGATTTTACCTTTAGCGCTTTAGCAATCCTCTCCACAGTATCAATCTTCAAGGCGGGCGGGTTCTTTCCTTCAATTCTCTGAATATAGAATCTCAGTTCTAATCCAGCTATAAAATTCTTTCCACCCGCCTTGCCCCTTAGTTATCCGTTACCGCTGCTTCAATTAATCATTTCTGAACGATTATATGCGACTCAATTTCATCGAATGGAGGTAATACTAAAAGCAACAAAGTGAGCTTATGATCTTAGTTTAGAATTTCAACAACTCGGCAGGGTTTACCTCCAAACACAAATACAAATAAACGTTGATATTTTTGAAAGTGAGCGAAGATTGGAAAAACAGCCATATTTGATGTCACTCATTTTAATATATAAAATATATCAAATGTATAACATTGTGTAAAACAATTTGACAAAATGGCTATTTATGGTATAATTATGACATACAAATATAGGAGATAACAGTTAAAATGAATGTCAATCAATTAATTGAATTTGATCGCCTGGCCAGGGAAGATGGCCGTAAATACGATAAAAAACGCACCCTTTACGATGACATTACCAGGGATTCCGGAGCTCATTTTATTGGGATTGTTGGACCGCGCGGCGCGGGCAAGACGATCATGCTTAAACAGCTAGCTCTGGCAAATGACGGATCTTTTTATGTATCCTTAGATACGATGGAAGGCGATCTTTTTGAACTTGTAAAGACTTTGCATGAGACGATGCGGGTTAGGTTGTTTCTATTGGACGAAGTGCATGTTTATCCCCGTTTTGAGGCCGATCTTAAGAAAATCTACGATCTTCTTAAGATAAAGGTGATCTTCACCAGTTCCACAGCGCTGGGGATGTATGAATCAGGTTACGATCTATCGCGGCGCGTTCTCTTGAAGAGTCTTTATCCTTTTTCACTGCGGGAATATGCGCACTTTAAGTATAATCAGGAGTTCAGCGCCTTGACTCTTCGGAATATTATGGAGAAAAATATCCCTGCGGATATTTTAAGGGTGGGAGAGCATTTTTTACCGTATATTCAGGGTGGCCTTATGCCGTTTGCCTTGCAGGAACCTGAGCCTCTTGTACTTTTAGAAAATATCCTTAAAACGATTATTCTTAAAGATATCCCCAGTATTGCAAGGCTCCTGACCGATGAGCTGGAAAGAATAGAAAGGCTTGTTCGTTTTATCGGACTTTCCGGGATAGACGGGATTAACTATTCTTCCGCGGCACAGAATGTCCACATTACGAAGTATAAAGCCGAGCAGTATATTACGCTTTTGGAACGGGCTTTTGTTTTACATAGAGTCTTCCCGATGGGAACCAATGTGATGAAGGAGCCGAAAGTTGTTATGGCCCTGCCGTACAGGCTATTGTATAGGCCTCTTGATGAGGCTATAGGCGGTTTACGGGAGGACTTTTTCGTGGAGGCGTTTAAGTCTTTAAGCAAAGAAGTATTTTATCTTAAATCCATGCGCGGCCAGAAAACGCCGGATTACCTTATTCGTGATTTTGAGGACATCATATTTGAAGTTGGCGGCAAAGGTAAAGGGCGAAGCCAGTTTAAGGGAGTGGATATTAAAAGAAAAATTATCTTTGCCGATGGTTATGATATGACCGGTATCCGGCGGCCGTTATTTCTTGCGGGGATGCTCACCGGATGAGTTTCTAACTCATTCACAAATAAAGTCTAACAACCTTAGTTGATCACGGATCGACTAAGGCTTTTTCTTTTTAGAGCCTTATACTTCATCTCGCTTACTTCCTTTCTTGTTTTTTGTTTTCTCTCGCCATCACGTAATCCTCTTTCTTTTTATCCGCCTACAATAACCCAATCCTGACTTTTGTCAAGAAAATCCTTTGGAAAAATTCATCTCTGCCTAAAAATCCTTTTCGTGGTTTGCCTCGGAAAGGCTTTTTTGTCATCAGAAGTATTCTGCCCCTATAGGGGAGTCTCAATTTTTCCAAAGGACTCCAGAAA